>Ga0209066_10000484_pt1 | contig 58464 bp, 60 predicted proteins | sample All_14_2_FD_187198 | JGI IMG/M metagenome (GOLD analysis project Ga0209066, IMG submission 187198) | Freshwater microbial communities in response to fracking from Pennsylvania, USA - Allegheny Zone_MetaG_DW_15 (SPAdes) (version 2) ...
ACCTGCGGCCTGGCAAAGCCAGTTCCGCGGTGTTTCTGGGATGGGGCACTTCTCGCCGGATGGTTCCTTTTCGGTGGATCTATTGCGAAGAATCGCAAGCTGGAGCGTTGTGGCGCTTGTTCTTGCGCTGGCCGCCTGTGGCAACAACCCGCCGGTGCCCGAGTGGCAGATGAATGCCAAGGGCAGTGCGGACCGGGCCGCGGAAGCCTGGCTCAGTGGTGACACCCGCGCGGAAGCGGCGGAGTTTGCGCGGGCGCGCACCGAGGTGTCGCGCACGGCGCGGCCGGATCTGCTGGCGCGCGTCGAGTTGCTGCGTTGTGCTGCGCGGGTGGCGGCGCTCGACTTTGAACCCTGCACCGCGTTCGACGCGCTCGCGAGCGACGCCGCACAGGCCGAGCAGGCCTATGCGCGTTACCTGAAGGGCGACGCTCAGGTGGCCGATGCACCGTTGTTGCCCGAGGCCCACCGGGGTCTGGTGGGCGCGACGGCTGCGCCCGATGCGGCGCTCGCCGGCATTGCTGATCCGATGTCCCGTCTGGTGGCCGCTGGCGTGCTGTTCAGGCGCGGTCTGGCCACACCCGGCACGATCACGCAGGCCGTCGATACCGCTTCCGCACGCGGCTGGCGCCGTCCGTTGCTCGCCTGGCTCCAGGTGCAGTTGCAGCGTGCACAGGCGGCGGGTGCTGCCGATGAAGTGGCGCGCATCCAGCGCCGCATCGACGTCGTGCTGGGCAAAGCCGCGCTCTAAATTTCTTCCCGCGCCTCGATGCAGAGTTGCTGCACGCGCGAGCCGTCGACGCCTGCGGTCGCGCGGATGCGCAGTGCGCGGCCGGTTTCCAGCTCGATCCGGTGGTGGTAGTCCAGTCCGTCGGTCTGGCCAGGGCTGTGGCTGGGAATGCGGCGGCGCCATTGCTGCCGGCCGTCGAGTTCCACCGCGAGCTCGTGCCAGGGGCCGTCAAAACCGGTGGGCACGCGCACGATGAGGCTCACGTCGATGTCAAAGGTCCGGCGCCGGTCCAGTGCGCCCGGAATGTGGAGCACCGCCACCGATGCACTGCCGGCGTCGCAGCGCCAGTGTTCGGGTACAGGGGTGCCGGCCTTGCGGGTCATGAGCGTGTGGGGTGATCGGTCGGAGGGTTGCCCACAGGGCGGTGCCGCCTGCCGGCACCGGTGGGTTTGAAGAACAGCGCCAGGTGGCGCTGATGGTGGTGCTGAGGCGACGCCACGCGGCCTATCACGGCTGCAATGAGTTCCGTTGAGCACCGTTCAGCGATGATTCTACGCTGATCACCGCCCTTTGGCACTCCTGTGTCGTATCCGGCCGTCTTTTGCGGACGCCGGTTCAATTCCCAGACGCGGAATCGAACTCGACACCCTAGGCGCAGGTGTGTCCGTGTTGTTGTAGTCCAAGTTGTGGCGCATAATGTCATCAGTTTGATGATATAAACCGCCTAGCAATGGACAAACATAAAACCAATCACATCCTTTCGGTCGTCCGTCTTGGATGAGGAGTCGTAGGTGACCCAACCCCAACGCGTCGAAAACCTGAGCCACGCCCAGCGCGAGCGGTTGGCCTACATCGACTTTCGCCTTTACTTCTTCGGTGAGATCGGCCGCCCCGACCTGATCGACCGATTCGGCGTGGCACCGGCTGGTGCGACACGCGACTTGGCGATGTACCGGGAAATCGCGCCGCAGAACATCACCTTCGACGGCAGCAACAAGATTTACCGCATCGGGCAAGCGTTCACCCCGCTGTTCGACCACGCATCGCAGCGCGTGCTGTCGGCGCTGGCTCTGGGCTTCGGTGATGGCGTGAACGGCGCAACGCAGCCGCTCTTGCCCTGCGAATCGCCCACTGCCTTGAGCAACCCCAAGATGGATGTGCTGGCCCCGGTCTGCCGGGCGATCCACGCCAAGCGGCCAGTCACCATCCGCTACCACTCAATGAGCAGCGGCGAGTCTGAACGGGTCATCGTGCCCTTTGCCTTGGTCGACACCGGACTGCGCTGGCACGTTCGGGCCTTTGATCGCAAGAGCGGTGAGTTCCGGGATTTCGTCATCACGCGGATGGAAGCCCCGACCTTGCTTGATGAAGATCCCAATGCGAATGAACGCCCGGACAACGACATCCAGTGGACACGGATCGTAGAGCTGGACTTTGTGCCTCACCCGCGTCTGAGCCGCCCCGAGATCATCAAGATGGACTACGGGATGACCGACGGCTCGATCCGGATGCGCGTTCGCGCCGCCGTCGCAGGCTACATGCTGCTGCGCTGGAGCGTGGACTGCTCTCCTGACTATCGCCTCAAAGAGGAACAGTACCGCCTATGGCTCAGCGATCCGCTGGCGCTTTATGGCGTTGAGAACGCCAAGCTGGCTCCGGGCTACCAAGCCCCGAGCAGCCCCAAGAAACGATAGGGAAGAACAAACGCAATGGCCAAGACACTTGAAGCCCACGACAAGCTGATCCGGGAAATCTTCGAAGGCAGCTACCAGTTCGAGATTCCGGACTACCAGCGCCCCTACGCCTGGACAATCGAGCAGGCCACGGAGCTTTTCGATGATCTGTACTCGGCGATGCAGGACGCGCGTATCTCGGGGGCCAGCAGCCAATACTTCCTGGGCAGCATCGTTCTGATCAAGAACGACCGGGACCCGAAGTCATCGGTGGTCGACGGCCAGCAGCGCCTGTCTACGCTCACGATGCTGTTCGCCGTGTTGCGCACCGTGATGCCGGATGCGGCAGACGACATCACCGACTTCCTCTACAAAAAAGGCAAGGTCAGTCTTGGCGAGAAAAACGAGTATCGCCTGACCGCCCGCGAGGAAGATGCTGACTTCTTCCGCACCAATATCCAGGAGCCGGGTGGCATCGCACAGTTGGTCGCCAGTACGGACAAGCTGAAAGACAGCCGTCTGCGTTACCGTGAAAACGCCACGCTGCTGCTCGAAAAGGCCAAGGCGCTTCCGCCTGCCGAACTGATTGCTCTGTGGCAGTTCCTCGCCAACGATTGCTCGCTGGTTGTCATCTCCACGCCCGACCTCGAAGCCGCGTACCGCATCTTCTCCGTGCTCAACAACCGGGGGCTCGACCTCGCGCCTATCGACATCATCAAGGCGCAGGTGCTGGGCCTGATCCGCACCACGGCAGGCGACGTCAAGAGCCGCGCCTACGCCAAGGAGTGGAGCCGGATTGAAAACGCACTTGGCCGCGAAGCCTTCGGTGACCTGTTTGGTCACATCCGCAGCATCTACGCCAAGAAGAAGCAGAAGTACATCCTGGTCAAGGAGTTCCAGGAGCACGTCACCGAGTACAAGACCCCTATCGACCTCGTAGACAAGGTCATCAAACCCTACGCCGAGGTGTGGGACTTCGTGCGCGATGCCGACTTCGAGGCCACTGAACACGCCGAGAGCATCAACGAACACCTGTCTTGGCTCAACCGCGTGGACTTCAAGGACTGGGTGCCACCAGCGCTGGTCTACTTCAAGCGCTTCCGGCAGCAACCAAAACTACTTGCAGAATTTTTCCAGTCGCTGGAACGCCTGACCTATTTCCTGCTGGTCACCAAGGTGGGCATCAACGAGCGCATCGAAACCTACGCCGCGCTTACCAAGGAAATCGAGCCGGAGACCTTCAAGGGGGATCTGGCCTCGCTCACCACTCTGGCACTGACAGACGCGCAAAAGCGCAAGTTCGTCGCGGCACTCGATGGCGACGTGTACGACGATCTGCCCAAGGCCCGGATGGCGCTGGTCTTACGCCTTGAGTCCTTGGTGCGAGCCCCCGGCGTGCAGCTTCAAGATGCCGTGTCTCTAGAGCACGTTCTGCCGCAAACCCCGCCCGACGGTTCGGACTGGATCAAGTGGTTCCCGGATGAAGACGAACGCGATGGCTGGACGCACCGTTTGGCCAATCTGGTTCCGCTGGATAGGAACAAGAACTCGTCTGCCAGCAACTACGACTTTGCCAAGAAGAAGGATGTGTACTTCAAGGGCAAGGGCACTGCGTCCCCTTTCATCCTGACGCAAGAGGTCCGGTCGGAAGCTACGTGGACGCCGGCAATGTTGGATGACCGGCAGAGACGCCTCGTGGGTGTCCTTGAGAAGCACTGGGAACTATCCACCACCGAATCTAAGACTACCAATCAACACGCGGTCAATGTACCAACCACGCAGGGATAAGAACATGGCAACTAACGACACAAGCAAGAACGGCAGCAACCTCGGCTTCGAGGCCGAGATGTTCAAGGCCGCCGACAAGCTGCGCGGCAATATGGAGCCGTCCGACTACAAGCACGTCGCGCTCGGGCTGATTTTCCTGAAGTACATCTCCGATGCCTTCGAGGCGCGGCACAAAGCGTTGCTGGCAGAAGACCCGCAGGCCGCAGAGGACAAGGATGAGTACCTCGCGGACAACGTGTTCTGGGTGCCAAAAGATGCGCGGTGGTCGCACCTGCAGGCCAACGCCAAGCTGCCGACCATTGGCACGCTGATCGATGACGCGATGCGCGCCATCGAAAAGGACAACGAGTCACTCAAGGGCGTGCTGCCCAAGGACTACGCTCGGCCTGCCCTTAACAAGGTGATGCTCGGCGAGTTGATCGACCTAATCTCCGGCATCGCGCTCAATGAAGAAGGTCACGCGTCACGCGACATCCTTGGCCGCGTATACGAATACTTTCTCGGCCAGTTCGCCGGTGCCGAAGGCAAACGTGGCGGCGAGTTCTACACGCCACGTTCCGTTGTGCGGGTGCTGGTGGAAATGCTGGAGCCCTACCAAGGCCGCATCTATGACCCTTGCTGCGGTTCAGGCGGGATGTTTGTCCAGTCCGAAAAGTTCGTGCAGGAGCACGGTGGCCGCATCGGCGACATCGCCATCTATGGGCAGGAGTCGAATTACGTGACGTGGCGGCTGGCCAAGATGAACCTCGCCGTGCGCGGCATCGATTCCGACATCCGCTGGAACAACGAGGGCAGCTTCCACAAGGACGAACTGCGCGATCTCAAGGCCGACTACATCCTCGCCAATCCGCCGTTCAATATTTCCGACTGGGGTGGCGACCGTCTGCGAGAAGACGTGCGCTGGAAGTTCGGCGCGCCCCCAGTGGGTAACGCCAACTACGCGTGGCTCCAGCATATATACCACCACCTCGCGCCCAACGGCACGGCAGGCGTAGTTCTGGCCAACGGGTCGATGAGTTCCAACCAGTCCGGGGAAGGCGACATCCGCAAGGCGATGCTCGAAGCCGATGCAGTGGATTGCATGTTGGCGCTACCTGGGCAACTCTTTTACTCCACGCAGATTCCCGCCTGCCTGTGGTTCCTGGCTCGCAACAAGAACCCCGGCAAGGGTCTGCGCGACCGGCGCGGGCAAGTACTGTTCATCGACGCCCGCAAGCTGGGCGTGCTGGTGGATCGCACCCGGCGTGAACTCACCGATGAGGAAGTCCAGAAGATCGCTGACACCTACCACGCTTGGCGCGGAGAAGAAGGCGCGGGCGAGTACGCCGACGTAGCGGGTTTCTGCAAGTCCGCATCGATGGATGACATCCGTAAGCACGGCCATGTACTGACGCCCGGGCGCTATGTTGGGACTGGAGACCTCGTCAAGGACGACGAGACATTCGAAGAACGAATGACTCGACTCGCGACTGAACTTGGGGAACAGCTTGTGGAGTCCGCAGGCCTTCAAGCGACCATGCGAGAGCAACTAAAGCTCATTGGGTTCCCAATCGTGGAGCTTGAGCAATGAAGCTATCCGATTTGATCGATTTCAACCCAAAGCGTCCGCTCGAAAAAGGTGCCATTGCGCCCTTCATTGAGATGGCGGATTTGCCCGAGGGAGAGCGAGACGTCTCGGGAATTGGCAACCGGATTTTCAATGGTGGTGGCAGCAAATTCAAGAACGGCGACACACTATTTGCCCGTATTACACCTTGCCTCGAAAACGGCAAAACCGCGAAGGTGAGCGGTCTTCCTAGCAATGCGGTTAGTCATGGCTCGACCGAATTCATCGTCATGGCAGCGAAAGACCCAAGCACTGATGAAGCTTTTGTCTATTACGTTGCAAGGCATCCCGACTTTCGAGCCTTTGCGAAGGGTCGGATGGAAGGAACCTCTGGGCGACAAAGGGTCTCTTGGCAAGCAATCGCAGATTACGAGATTCCTGACTTTTCCAGCCTCGAGCGAAGTGGAATTGGAAGTGTTTTGTCATCGATTGACAACCTCATCTCCAACAATCGCCGGGTCAATCAAGCGCTGGAGGCGATGGCACGCACCTTGTTCAAGGCGTGGTTCGTCGACTTCGAGCCGGTGCGCGCCAAGTTGGAAGGCCGCTGGAAGCGTGGCCAATCGCTGCCCGGCCTACCCGCGCACCTCTACGACATCTTTCCCGACCGCCTAGTCGAATCGGAATTGGGGGAGATTCCAGAGGGGTGGCGTCATTCGACGATTGGCGAAGAAGTGACGGTCTGCGGCGGGTCTACGCCAAGCACCAAAGAACCGGAGTTCTGGGAAGGCGGGCATCACTGCTGGGCAACGCCCAAAGATCTGTCCGCCCTGAAGTTTCCCGTTTTGCTGGACACGGATCGAAAGATTACGGATACCGGTCTTGCAAAGATCAGTTCTGGCCTCCTGCCAGTCGGCACGGTGTTGCTCTCTTCACGGGCACCAATCGGCTATTTGGCGATTGCCGAAGTTCCGACAGCGATCAACCAAGGCTTCATCGCGATGAAATGTGATGGCGCTCTGCCAAATGTTTTCGTGCTGCCCTGGTGCAGGGAAAGCATGGATGCCATCGTCGGCAACGCCAATGGTTCGACGTTCCAGGAAATCAGCAAGAGCAACTTCCGACCACTTCGCGTCGTAGTTCCTTCAGCCCCGGCGCTGACAGATTTCGCAAGGTCGGCTGGCTCCCTTTATCGACAGCTGGCGGAAAACGAACGAGAGTCCCGCTCCCTCGCCCAACTGCGCGACACCCTGCTGCCCAAGCTGATCTCCGGCGAACTGCGCGTTCCGGATGCCGAGCATATCGTCGGAGCGGCGATATGACCTTGGATTGGTGCCCCGGCATCCGCGAGGCCTGCGGGCATTGGCGCGATGCGCCGATGTTGCAGCAGACCTTCGAGGCGATGGAGCGCAATCTGGAGCAGAACAACGATGCGTGCATCGACTGCGCCAAGACCGTCGTTGAAGTGGTCTGTCGCGTCGTGGTGGAGAGTTTCCACACCCAGCAAGCCCCACTCAAGCCCACTCAGGAGACGCCCTCGCTTTCGGATTGGCTGACGGCAGCCATTCGCGCGCTCAAGCTGGGCGATGTCCGTGATGACCGATTCAAGAAGCTGGTGTCCAGCCACCACAAGCTGGCCGACGCACTGAACGACCTGCGCAACAAGGCGGGCCCCGCCAGCCACGGCAAAGACCCATATCTGGCGCGGTTGGCAGAGCACCACCGCCGCAGCGCGGTTCTGGCGGCCGATGCCATCGTCGCATTTCTGCATCAGGCCTATCTGGACGCGCTACTCGATCCAATCAGCTCGCGCGAGCCGTGGGAGCGATTTGCAGATGACAACGCGCTGATCGACGCACACGTGGGGTTGGCTGTGGAGGCAGAAGACAGCGACTCACCGACCTTGCGTTTCCTGCTGCCGGGCGGCGACGAGCTACCGATCACTATTGAAGTCAGCCGCTTGCTTTACCAGTTGGATCGGGACGCCTATGTCGAGGCGTTGAACGCCGCTCGCGGGGCTCCTGCCCCGGCGGTGGAACTAGACGAAGAACAAGGAGAACAATGATGGCGTTTTTATCGGAGGCCGCCGTTGAGCTGGCACTACTAGATCAATTGCGCGGGCTGGGATACAGCATCGAGCACGAAGAAAACATCGGCCCCGATGGTCACCGCCCTGAGCGCGAGAGCCACGATGATGTGGTGCTGAAGAAACGCTTCGAGAACGCCGTTGCGTTGCTCAACCCCGGATTGCCGCTGGACGCACGTCAGGATGCCATTCGCAAGGTGATGCAGCAGGAGCTGCCGTCGCTTCTCGAAGAGAACCGACGTCTCCACCGGCTGATCATAGAGGGTGTCGATATCGAGTACTACGCCGACGATGGCACGCTGACAGCGGGCAAGGTTTCGCTGATCAACTTTGAGCAGCCCGAGCTGAACGACTGGTTGGCGGTCAGTCAGTTCGTGGTGATCTCCGGACAGTACAACCGCCGTCCAGACGTTGTGGTGTTCGTGAATGGCTTGCCGCTTGGCGTGATCGAGTTGAAGGCACCGGGAAGCGGCAATGCGACGTTGGTCGGGGCATTCAACCAGCTGCAGACCTACAAGAAGCAGATTCCGGCACTGTTCAACCTCAATGCGCTGCTGGTGACATCGGACGGGATCACCGCCCGGGTCGGCTCACTCACGGCCGACCTTGAGCGATTCATGCCTTGGCGCACGACCGACGGCAAGGACGTTGCACCCAAGGGTGCCCCTGAACTCTCCACCCTGATTGAAGGCGTTTTTCATCAGCGCCGCCTACTCGACTTGCTTTGCTATTTCACCGTCTTCGGTGAAACCGGTTCAGGCTTGGCAAAAATCATCGCGGGCTATCACCAATTCCACGCGGTACAGCACGCAGTCAACAGCACCGTGACGGCATCCGCTCCTGGTGGCAACCAGCGTGTCGGCGTGATCTGGCACACGCAAGGCTCCGGCAAGAGCCTGCTGATGGCGTTCTACGCTGGGCAACTGGTCAAGCACCCGAAGATGGCCAACCCAACGATAGTAGTGCTGACCGACCGGAACGATCTCGACGATCAACTGTTCGCCACCTTCTCGATGTGCCGTGACTTGATTCGCCAGACACCGGTGCAGGCAGACAGCCGCGAGGACTTGCAGAAACACTTGGCGCGCGCATCCGGCGGCGTGATCTTCACCACCCTGCAGAAATTTGGCGAAACCGGCCAAGCTCTCACTGATCGCCGCAATGTGATCGTGATCGCGGATGAAGCCCACCGCAGCCAATACGGCTTTAGAGCCAAGGTGGACGCGAAGACCGGCGAGATTTCCTACGGCTTCGCCAAGTACCTGCGCGACGCGCTGCCCAATGCCTCATTCATTGGCTTCACAGGCACACCCATCGAAGCCGATGACGTGAACACCCCGGCTGTGTTCGGCAACTACATCGACGTGTACGACATCAGCCGTGCCGTCGAGGACGGTGCAACCGTGCCGATCTATTACGAGTCGCGGCTGGCGCGGATTGAGCTTGATGAGGACGAAAAGCCCAAGATCGATGCCGAGGTGAACGAACTCACTGAGGATGATCCGGAAGCCGAGCAGGAGCGCTTCAAGAAAAAGTGGTCAACCGTCGAAGCATTGGTGGGCAGTGACAAGCGGCTGGCCCTGGTAGCCAAAGACATGGTCACACACTTCGAAGATCGCGTGGCGGCGCTGGATGGGAAGGCGATGGTGGTTTGTATGAGCCGTCGCATCTGCGTGAAGCTGTACGACGAGATCGTGAAGCTGCGGCCGGACTGGCACAGCACCGATGACAACGCCGGTTCGGTGAAGATCGTGATGACGGGCGCGGCAAGCGACCCGCAAGAGTGGCAACAGCACATCGGCAACAAGGCGAGGCGTGACCTGCTGGCGAAGCGCGCTCGTGACCCGAAGGACCCGCTCAAGTTGGTGATCGTTCGGGATATGTGGCTCACCGGCTTTGACGCACCCTGTATGCACACGATGTACGTGGACAAGCCGATGCAAGGGCACGGGCTGATGCAGGCGATTGCCCGGGTGAACCGGGTGTTCCGAGACAAGCCCGCCGGTTTGATTGTGGACTACATCGGCATCGCGCAGAACCTCAAGTCAGCCCTTCAGCAATATTCGAAGAACGACCAGGAGAGCACCGGCGTCGATGAAGCGCAGGCCATCGCGGTGATGATGGAGAAGTACGAGGTCGTGCGGGACATGTACCACGGCTTCGACTACGCGTCGGCAATGTCCGGGTCGCCGCAGGAGCGCTTGGCAATGATGGCAGGGGCCATCGAGTGGATTCTCGATCTGCAGCAAAAGCTGGCGGCAAAGGAAAAAACCAAGGAAGGCAAGAAGGACGCTCATCGCCGCTATCAGGATGCGGTGCTGGCTCTGTCCAAGGCGTTCGCACTCGCATCGGCATCTGACGAGGCACGCGACATCCGGGAGGAAGTCGGCTTCTTCCAGGCTATCCGTGCAGCGTTGGTCAAGTCCAGTACGGGCTCTGGTGTGACCCAGCAGGAGCGTGAGCTGGCGATCCAGCAGATCGTCAGTCGTGCGGTGGTCTCGACAGAGATTGTGGACATCCTGGCCGCCGCTGGCATCAAGAGCCCGGACATCTCCATTCTGTCCGACGAGTTCCTGGCTGAAGTTCAGCAGATGGAGCGAAAGAACCTCGCGCTGGAGGCGTTGCGCAAGTTGATCAACGACGGCATTCGCTCGCGGAGCAAAGCCAATGTGGTGCAGACCAAGGCATTCTCAGAACGGTTGGAGGATGCGGTAGCGCGTTACCACGCCAATGCAATTACGACCGCCGAGGTGCTGCAGGAGCTGATCCAGTTGGCCAAGGACATCCGGGCCGCGCGCCAGCGTGGCGAAGAACAAGGTTTGTCCGAGGATGAAATTGCCTTCTACGACGCGCTGGCCGAGAACGAGAGCGCCATTCAAATGATGGGTGACGACAAGCTGAAACTGATCGCCCATGAATTGCTGGTGAGCCTGCGGGAAAACGTGTCTGTCGACTGGGCACACCGAGACTCTGCCCGTGCCCGGATGCGAGTGCTGGTCAAACGCATTCTTCGCAAGTACGGCTATCCGCCTGATTTGCAGGACGCGGCGGTACAGACCGTGTTGCAGCAGGCTGAGGCGTTGTCGTCAACTTGGACAGTATCGCGTGGAGGAGTTATTTAAGTGACAAATGCTGCACTAAAAGCCAGAACTCCGAACGTCCAATTTGAATGCCTAACTAATTGAACAAATTTTGCATAAAGGGGATAACAAATGGGTTTACCAAGAACATTCGTCGGATTCAGTAGCACCGATATTAATTACTATCGATTAATGCTTGCGTGGAAAGAACATGAACACATCGATTTTGATTTTGCCGACTGCCAACTGGCAAAGGAAATTAATTCAGAGGATGAGTCTTACATCAAAAGAAAATGCCGGGAGCGTATCGGCATGGCAGGAACTTTCATTTCGCTTATTGGCAGCGACACTCGCAACAAGCATAAATATGTGCGCTGGGAACTCGAAGTTGCACTGGAAAAAGAGTGTCGAATCATCGGCGTCAATCTTGACGGTACACGGCAAATAAGCCAAGAGAAATGCCCGCCAATTATTCGTGATGCAGGTGCAATATTTGTACCTTACTCACCCAAAATAATTGCTTACGCTTTAGAAAACTATGAAATGCACGAAAAGGGAAACTGGCACTACAAAGACGACGTGTACAAGAAACTTGGTTACAAGTGAAAGGGGCAGTTCAGATGATGGAAAAAGATTTCCCCGCACTCTACCGCTCGGCAGACCAACTTTCACTTGCATCACAAGGACATTTTTTCAGGGCACTGAAGACGCATTTGCTAATGCTGGTAATGGCGGCGGTATTGTCAATTATCAGCATCCCTCACTGGTCAGTAGCTGCTATGCAACTCCTCGCGCTCCTTGCTGCGCTGGGTTGCTCGATCTATCTCTTCAGCATGCGCCCAGACAAACTCTGGTACGCAGGTCGTGCGGTGGCCGAATCAATTAAGACTGTGACATGGCGGTACGTCTGTCGTGCAGAACCTTTTCTTAGCGACGATGCTGTTGCTCGAAGCGATTTTCGACAAACCCTCAAAGCCATCGTTGAGCAAAATCGCGAGGTATGTCAAACCCTCACCGACTATTTGGATGGAGCGCAAATCACTCCTGCAATGGAACAAATGCGAGCGCAGGCATTAGACAAGCGCCGAGAAATCTATGCAAATAATAGAGTCAGTGACCAGCTAAGCTGGTACGCCAAAAAAGCAGGATTTAACAGGCGCATGTCAAAAGGCTTTTTCTGGACTTTGATTGCCGTCAATTCAATCGCAGTTGTATTGGCAATATTGCGAATTGTTCACTTCGATATCTCGTTCTGGCCAACCGATGTATTCATTGCGGCAGCGGCGAGCTTGTTGAGCTGGATGCAGGCCAAGCGCTTTTCCGAACTCGCTTCCTCATACGCTCTTGCGGCTCATGAAATAAGTTTGATTAAAGAGCAATCAATGTTGCCAGAAACCGATTCAAAATTTTCACTATTTGTTGGAGATGCTGAGAATGCATTCTCTAGAGAGCACACTCAATGGGTGGCCAGAAAAGATGTGTGATATACGGTTAACAGATTAATATTAATACGGGAGTAAAAGCAATGAGCTACATAGCCACGACCTTCAATGTGATGATCGCCTCTCCCGGTGATGTAGCTTCTGAACGTGCGATGATTCGTGACGCTGTTTACGAATGGAACGCTGTTCATTCGATTTCGAGAAAGATTGTCCTGCTGCCTGTGGGATGGGAAACTCATTCATCTCCTGATATGGGAGCATCAGCACAAGAAATTATCAATCTACAGGTTCTTGAGAAATGTGATCTATTGGTAGGCGTTTTCTGGACAAGGATAGGCACCCCTACAGAAAGACACATTAGCGGCACAGTTGAAGAGATTGAAGAGCACATCGCCAAAGGAAAACCTGCGATGTTGTATTTTTCAAGTCAGCCAGTAGTAATGGACTCTGTAGATTTGGATCAATTTCAGAACTTAAAATCCTTCAAAACATCATGCTTAAGCCGAGGATTGTGTGAAACTTATGATAATTATTCTGAGTTCAAAGAAAAGTTTTATCGCCATTTGCAACTAAAATTAAATCAACACTCTTTATTTCAAATCAACGCCTCAGATCAACAACACACTGAAATTAACGAATCACATAGCAAATTCCCAAATTTATCATTGGAAGCCAAGATACTTTTAAAGGAAGCGAGTCAAGATTCTGGTGGCACAATAATTCATGCACGTTACATCGGCGGGTCGGCAGTTCAAGCAAATGGCAAAAACCTCATACCCTCTGACGATAGACGTGAAGTTGCTAAGTGGGAGGGAGCTCTAGCGCAACTCGTGAGAGAAGAATTGGTTGCCGACAGGAGTGGGAAGGGTGAGGTTTTTCAAATAACCAATTTGGGCTATCAAACCGCAGACATGATTGCACTTTGAGTTAGCACTAAAATATTTGGCTGTTCTCGCTGCCAGAATATAAGACGGCTGTGTCTTTGTTGCAGCCGCCCGACTCAACAACTCTAGTTGTTCGGCGCAGAACTAGCTCTACTTCTGCCTCGCGTCGCCTAACCAATCCCGGAAGCGGTCTTCCGCCGCCATACACCCAACGGCGCAACTCCTGAGCAGATGAGGCCCAGTCCCTCTGATTGATCTGTCGCCGCAGCGTCGACGTCTGCAGCCGCCCCGCCCCAAGGTTGAACGTGAAGTCCACGATGGCCGATAGTCGCCCTTCGGGTTCGGCGATGAGCCCCGGGCAGTAGCGCAGCGTCGCGGCCAATGCGGTTTGCAGGTCGTGTGCCAGATAGACCTCGGCTTCGGTCTCCGTGATCGGCGTGTGATTCGGATCACAGAGGTGGCCGTAGCCAATCGTCCAGTACCCTGCAGGGCAGATGTAGGGGTGCGCGCGTCCAGGATCGGCTTTCGGCACGCGGTGAAACCCCTCGAAGCGCTTGGCCAGCTCGATGGCCGTTTTAGGCACCCCGGTCACGAACGCACCCGGTCGAATACGCGCCCGAGGAACCAGAAGTTCAGAACCCCGGCCCACAGCGCCTGATCGGCTTCTGTCCAGGCATGCAGGATGGCAGTGCCCCAGCCAGCGCCAGCGGTGACAGCAGCGGCGAAAGCAGCCGTCTTGGCTGCGCAGTACAGCGCCATGAACCAGTAGGTGATGACGGGCCGAACGCTGATCGACAACGCGTCTGCCCAGCGCACACCGGTCTTCTCCCCTTGGGTGCGAACCGCCTCGCGCAGCGCATCGACGGCACCGACGTTCCAGGTGGCCTCGGCACTAGCGCCGATTTCGGCCATCCGCTGCGCGCCGCGAATTTTCTCGAACTCCAGCGCCTTGTCCTGCATCGCCAGTTCGTGGCCGCGTTCGCCCTTGCGGTCGAGCCACTTGAGGATTTCGGGCGCGAGACGGAAGGCTCCGCCGAGTAGGCCACCGAGCAAGGTCTCGATCATTGGGGGCCTCCCATCAGCTTGAGCTTGATGGCGGCACCGACCAGCAATGCGGCCAGGATGCCTGTGGTGGCCACCTTGATGGTCGTCTGCCAAGCCGTGCGGCGGGCATCGCGCCAAGCCTCAAGCAGATCGCGCAGCTCCCGGATGTCGCGGGCAGCGTGGCCGTTCTCCAAGCCAAGATGGGCGAGACAGCGTTCAGCACCACGTTCGGCGGCACGGTCGAGCAGGTCGTCGAAGTCCTCCTTGCGCAGCAGGAGCATGTTCTCGACAAGCGCGGGTTGTTGTTCGGGTTCGGTCATTTGCTTTCTCCAGAAATGCGAAACCCGCCCGATGCGTGAGCATCAGGGCGGGTCTCAGGGTTGAATCAGTTGGGTTTCAGATCTCGATGATTTCCAGCGTCAGGCTGGGGGCGATACCTTCAATGGCGTCGTCGCGCACGAACACCTTCTGGCCAAGGGCCGCAGAGCCCCGCGCCTTGATTCGGCCACCACCAGGCAATGCGACCGTCACCACGCCGGAGCCGACGTCAATCACGGTGCCCGCCTGCAGCGGCGGGTCGGGGATCAGTTGGCGAAACTGCTCGTAGAGGTTATGCATAGGCCTGCACTCCCAGCGTCTGCCAGACCTCGGGCAACCCGGCTTCCACTTGGGTCGCGCGGACGATGCCCAGCCGGGTGACGCTGCCGTCCTGGTATTCCACGAACGCACCGGGCTCGATGATCCCGGTCTCGGCGAGCACCGGCAGGCGCAGGCTGACCTCGAGCTGGTGACCCGTGTCGGCCAGCACGGCTACGCCACGCTGCCGCGCGGCGGCGGCCTCGGTGATCAGCGGGTCGACGACCATCGGTGCCAGCACTTCTCCGGCAGTCCCGGCCCGGGTCACCTGCCCGAGCACGCCTACGTCCTGCCCGGAAACGAACACGCGGTTGTACGCAGGCTTTTCCAACCAGCGCAGCGACTCGCGGGCGACAGCATCGACGGGCAACACGAAGTCGGGCGTGACCGTGCTCCATTCCCAAGGCGCGACCGGGTAGCGATGACGCACGCGGATGCTCTGGGCCGAGGGATGCGGAATCAAGTAGCCACCGGCAGCACCGGCAATGGCGGTCAGTGCGTCGATCCACGATCCCTGCTGCGCGAACGCACCGGCTGGCACGTTCCAGTCCGTCAGGCCCCAATCGACCGCCCAGCCCAGCGGGATGCCGTTGACCGTGAGCACATCGTCCATCAACTGGCGAGCAGTGCGGCCCTCGGTGTTCGAGAACGTCATCACTGGCGCATAGGGCGCGGCCAGCACGGCGTTGTGGCTCCGGCCGGAAATGCGGATGCTGGCGTCACCGAAGATGCGCTCGCGGCTGATGCTCTCGGCCAGCACCCGAAATGCCGTGCCGTTGACGCTAGCCACAAGTTCGACGGGCCCAGACGCGCTACCCGCGACCAGCGCTTCGGCTTTCGCAGGCAGCACCGCATCGAAGCCCCACGCCCAGGACGATGCATCGAGCGACAGCGAGAGGTTGAACACCGGCACCGGCGCGCCATCGGACGCGCGGTACAGGGTCACGTTGTTGATCACGAAATAGACCCTCCGAACAGGAACGACCACCGGCTCCCCATCGGGTAGCGGCGGGGTGATGTGGTTTTCACAAAGGAACAGCAGATGCCTATCGGTCGCGGCCAGCGCGGCAAACAGCAGGTGCGGACTGGGCATATAGCAAGGCTGCGGAACGGGCGGCTCGGGCACCACCCATCGGCTGATGCCCGCTGGCGGCGGCACCGCCTCCTGATACCTGCCGCGCCAGCCCCTCAGTTGCGGGCGCGCCGTTTGAAAATCGCTCCCCTGGCCGCGCACCACCAACACACCGATTTGCCACCGGGACACTCTCCCCGCGCGCTTGGTGCGGTCACCGTCCTGATGCCGGAACCGCGTGGCGTCCCGCAGAGGGCCTGCGTTCTGGAACAGACCGCGTCGGGCCGCTTCAAAACGCGTGGCGTCCTGGTGCGCGAACCACGTCGAATCCTGCAGCCGGGTCGCATCCTGGTGGCGAGCGCCTCGTTGCTCGGGCGCTGCCGCCAGCACCGGCGGCAACCTGTGCTCGATGCCTTGAGGAACACCCAAGGTGCGTCGCCAGAACGCGTCCCAGCCTGCGGGTGTAGCGACAGTGTCCTGCTGGCCTTGCGTGGCACCGTCCTCGGTTTGTCTCGCCAATTGCCAAGGGTGAGCGGTCTGGCCAACCGTCGGTCGCTGCGTGCGCGAGTAGTACCTGACCTCGCCAGAGAACACGACACCGGGAAGATTTGCGCCCGCCACGTCCAAGGGCACGCTCGGGCGCAGCAGCAACGTGCTGACCGTCAAGGCCGGTAGCTCTGTCAGCAATTCGGCCCGCGCTGGCGGGATGAACTTGATCGAGACAACCGGCAGCGGCAGGCTGGCCAGCACCACCACGTCGTCGCGCGGTGCGACAAAGCCCGCGCCGAACACCAAGTAGGCGTCGCTGGCAGCAGGCTGATCGAACAGCAGGTTGACCAGAGGTGGGCCGAACGCGATGCTGACTTCGGGTGCTGGCAGCGTGGCGGCCAGCGTCAGTTCGCTGGATGCACTCGGCACGGGCTACCCCAGGATCGCCGACACCATCCGGGCATCACCACCCAGATAGAGATTGGTGCTGGCCAGTTTCACATCGCCACTGCCATCGGTGCCGCTGCAGTCCAGATCCAGCGCCGTGACTTCGTTGCCATTGACCAGCCGCGCCCACGAAGCAACGCCGGTGCTGGTGATCAAGCCATCCTCCTGCTGCGCCAGCGTCAGGAGCCCGCCTGCAATCGTGCCAGCAGGCTTGGTGAGCCTGATCTCGACCAGCATCGCGCTCGTCGGCGTCGTCGCAGGTGTAGCCGGTCGCGTGCCGCCGTAGATGCGCAGACGCGCCGGGTTGCTGCCCGCATCCAGGAACGCCAGGGTTCCCGCCAGCCGCGCCTCGTTGTGTTCGACAGTGATGGCAACGGTCACGGCATCATCTCCGGGCGTAGGTTGTCAGCGATCACGGCGCGGTACATCTGCTTGTGGTCGTAGCTGACCACGGTGTATCGCTGGGACGGGTCGATCAGATCGAACCGGTACGCACCCTCGGTGTCGCTCCAGGTCTCCGCCACCAAGACACGGGTGTTCTCGCTGACCAGTTGCACCCGCCGCACCAGGGGCTGGTCGGGCTGACCCTTCTCTTTGACGGTTCCGGCGATGAAGCCGTGGCCACTGAAATGGATGTCCTTGCGGCCGTTCGGAATTGGGTGGAAGTGCCAGTCGTAGCCGCCGCTGCGGCTCCACAGCTCAGAGTTGGGGCTGTTCAATCGCATCAGGTCACAGTCGGCATTCACGCCAATGTTGGCGGCAGGATCAGGCACCACCGATGTCGATCCACCGGCCAACGGCAACAGGTCATCGGCGGCGTTCACGGCCACCGTCGCGGGAAACGCGGGCAGCCCCGACGGTGTGTCACCGGCAATGGCGTGGACGCGTGCTGTGGCCCCGTATAGGAACACGCCCGGAATCAGCTTGCCCCGGTAAGCGGCATCCCCGACCTGGAACATCAACACGCCACCGGCTTTGAATTGGATCAGGCGCGCCCACGGCACACCGTTGGCATCGAAGGCTCCGACGATCACCTCGCAGCGCAGGGTCAACCGCTGGCCGACGTTGAAGGTCGGGGCCACGTCGGCGACGCCCGCGACCGGTTTCGCTCCATCGTTGACGCCGCCCGTCACTGCCGCGCCGTCGCCAAAGCCGCTGTTCCAGCGTGTCACGCTCCAGGCACCGTCAATATGTGCGAACCGGTAGCCCTCGGAACCGTTGCCTGTGGTCATCCAAAGGCCGATGTGTTTGCGGGCGCTGGGGTCGGTCAGGAACTCGACATCGGCCTCGAACCAGAAATCGCCGTGGGCGGTTTCATTGAAGCGCAGGATGGACTGGCTGTTGGGGGCCGAGATGTCGATGGACTGCTGCGCACTGTTGTGTGTCGCGGCCATTCCGCCCAACACTGCGGTGTATCCGGCGGCAGGGGCCGTGGCGAAGGACTCGCTCAGCGGATAGCTCATGGCTTACCTCCACGGGCCAGTGATGTCGAACGCGATCTGTGCGCCTTCGGTTTCCGAGCTGTACTGCGTTCTGACCAGCAAGAAGCGCTTGCCCGCCTGACCCACCACGTTGTCCACGATGGTCTGATCGCTATAGGGCCGGTCTTGGGGCATCCACAGCATCCCGGGCAGGATGCCGCGCATATGGCCGTCCTCCTGCCGCACGTAGGTGGGCAACAGCCACAAGCTGTAGTCGGCTCCATTCGGGAACGGCATCGGGCCCCGACCGCAGATCTGCTGGCCGTTGTTGGTGTTCAGCGACGTGAGTCCGAACCGGACGGGATTACCAAGTTGGGTGTGATTGCGCAGCAGCACCTTGCCGGTGAAGTCCAGGGACGAAACCAGCCCGTAGCCGTTGTACTGGCCCGGGTAGCTTGAGTAGCCGCTGTTGCTGTTGCTCCAGTAGAGGTCTTCAGCGCAGAGCACGGTGCCGTAGTTGTCGCCGGGCTTGAAGCTGCTGATGTCGCCAAAGCAATACGAGCTGCGCCCGTACCAACCGTATCCGGCAGCATTGGTACAGAACAAGAAGAACAGGCGGTCATCGCCAATCAGCACCCAGTTGCGGTTGCCCCCGCCGCTGTCACCGGAGTTGTCGTAGCCGCTGGTGCGTCCGTGGTACCACTTGTACCAACCCCACTGGCCTGCTTGAACTTGCTTCCAGTTCTGCGTTGGGTTGTTCGGGTCATAGGGAGCCTGCGCACCGACGATGGTGTCGATGTCCGACAGGTCTTCCACGATGCCGACATTCGCCCACTTGGCCCAGGTACTCGTGTAACCCGGCGTCTTGAGACTGTCGTCGATCAGCAGGATGTTCTGCGGTGACTGCGGGTTCTTGCTGCGGTAGGCGGCCTTGCCCGTCCCCGCGAATGGCTTCTCCCACCCAAGTGGAGCCACTTTGGCGCTCAGGTTCGTAGTGGTCGTCGCGGGCGACACCGGCGCTCCGGTCACCGCATAGGTGAAGGCGGTCGTGGTCGTCGACAGCACACGGAATGAACCGTTGTATTCAGGCTGCTCGGCTCCAGCGATCTCGACCACCTGAAAAGGTCGATAGGCGTGGCCGGTGGGAATGGTGGCCGTGGCGATGCCATCGGCGAAGGTCAGCGTGTCGATGGCCTTCAAGGCGAAGCCGTTGACGAGACAGGCATCAAGCATCGTCACCAGATCGCCCCAGTTGTTGGCGATCTGCGGTGCGCCTGTCATGCCGCTGTTGAAGTATTTGACGGTCAGGTCGGTCATTTCGTGGGTTCCTGCAAAAAGTCGGGTTCAAAGGGTGTCCGCCCACGCCGTCAAGGCGTGTCAACATCCCCGCGAATCAGCAACGTGAAGTTGTCGTCGGGCACAGATTCCGGCCCCTGCTGGACGGTGCGCACCACCCAGACCGGGAACTGCGCGCCGATGGTGTTGAAGCGCAGCACGTTGCCGGTGGCCCAGCCGTTGCCCCAGCCGAGCGCAGGCAGTTGGAAATACGGCACACCGGTCGCCGGGTTGTTGGGTGCGCAATCCGCACTGGTGTTGCCCGTGGCGATCACGCCGACGTTCTCGCCGATGACTTCGAACGAGGTGCTGTTGGTCAGTCGAACGACCCAGCGCTCGGTCAATGCGCCCCGGTTCGTCACACGGATTGGGTACTGCGTGTTGTTGAAAGTCGCCGTCGCCGAGCTTCCAGTCAGGGCATCCGACCACGCGCCGTTCCACGTTGCTTGGTCAAAGACGAGGTTGACGCGGGCGAACAGGTCACCGGCGACTAGGGCGCTGGAGACGTGACTCCCCAGCGGATATTCGTGCGTCAGGGCGCGCGTAAAGCTGATCTCACCGCTGATCTGCACATCACGCACCACGGCCATGTCCTCGATGCGGTGCTCGATGGTCACGGGCTGGCTGTAGCCCGCCACGTTGAGGAAGGTGACGGTGCCCGCTTCCAGATCAGCGGAGTACCCGGTGTTGATCACCGCCCCGTCGTGGCCAACGACGCGCACACGCGACAGGCGCACCCGTGCGCAGTTGATGGTCTGGCCGTTGCTGACCGAGGTGGTGAGCTTGCCGGTGTGGCCCACCACGGCGAAGCCACCAGGACGGAAGATCGGTACGCGCCCATCGCTGGGCAGACGCACCGGGTCGATACCAAGCAGATCGGCATCCAGCGGCAGGTAGCTGTAGGCCACCGCGCTGTAGCGCACGCTGGAGGCAGCCACCGGCTCAGGCCGGAAGATCTTGCCGTCCGTGCCCACCCGGTCGGCGGCGTACCACGGTTGGCTCTCGTTCCCGGCCGCAGTGACCATCGTGCCGAAGCGAACCCGCACCAGCCCGGTTTCGTAGTCGACACCGCCGCTAACGCCGGTCGCATCGATCTTGCCGTCGATTCCGGCCGTCACGCTTTGCGTGCCGCCGACCGCACGGGCGTACTGGATCGACAGCGAGCCCGGGCGCAGCGGGGCCGCGCCAGTTCGGAACACGAACTCGCTGGAGATGTTCTCACCGACCGTGGTCACGCAACTGGCTCGCGTGATCGCGTTGTTCGTGCCCGCCGTCCAGGACGTCAGCGCCACGTCCCCGGACAGGTAGTTGATCGTGCCGCGCGTGACCCAGCCACTGGTGGTGAACTCGCGCAGGGTGCCCTGGCCGTTGTCGCCCCAAGGCTGCGCACTACTGATGGAGAGAAGCACCGTGCCAGTCACCACCTGGGCATTCACCCCCGGTACCAGCTTGAAGGCCGGGAGAAACTGGAACGTCTCGGTCTGGTTGCTGGTCGAGCCCGCGCTGTTGTAGCGCAGCTTGACGTAGCCGGACTCGTCGTTGGGGTACAACGATGGCGCATCGACGTAGGCTATGCCGCCGTAGTTCAACCGCCACCGACCGGTGCCATTGATGGCGACAGCCGTGTAGACCGGGCGTGGAATGCGGATCGAGACATCCGGATTGAAGGTCACCTGACCCGTCACGTAGTTCACGGAGCCGACGACTGCTCCGTTGAGCACCACGCCACCAACACCGTCATCTCGGGCGATCTGGGTGGGGTCGCGCCAGATCGAGACGGCGATGCCCATCTCCTGCAATTGAGCGAAGGTGTACGCGCCGAGAACCGCCTCGTCGGTGAAAGTGTTCCACTCGACTTCGAGCGAACCCGGCTCGATGGCCCCAAGGGTCGCGGTGACCGGCAACAGCCCCGATCCGTTGCGTGACGGATGCGCAAACGAATCTTCCTGCTTCGGGCCCGCGACGTAGCTCACGGTGAGTTGCGTGCCCACCGCTGGCAGCACATTGGGCGCGAAGTCCACGCGGTTCTGCGCCACGCTCAGACTGCCGGTGGCCGCACCAGACAGCACGCCGGAGGTGGCCGCCGTTGCCGTCTTTGTGCCGCCATACTCCCAGGACACCGTGAGTGAGCCGGGTTGTACCGCCGTCCCTGCGGGCGGATTCAATGCAAGACTCTGCGCCGCCTTGAGGGTGGTCGACGGCTGCTGCGTCTCCTGCGTCGGCACGTTCCAGGTCAGCACGAGCGAACTGCCGATATCGGGCAATGCACCCAACGTCACCACGAAGGCCCCGGTGTTCCGGTTGAACGTGCCCGCGCCGTAGCTGGCATCCAGGCCCTTGAGCGAACCGTTGCCACTGTCAGACAACACGTACCAGCGGCCCTGGGCCATGTAGCTGATCGACAGCGTACCGGGCTGCGGCACCGGGTTGACCGTGCCCACGTAGGACTGGCTGCGCGACTCGGGCGTGACCGGGATCTCCGAGCTTTGCGGCGCACGCAGAATCTGCGCGGCGGGCGTGTAGGTGATGGCCTTCGCGTTCGACATCGTCCCCGAGTTCAGAGTCAGGATGCCGTTGGCGTAATCAATGGTGCCCATCGTTCCGCTGGCGGTCTTGAGCAGTCCCGCGTCATCGAAGATCGTGATGCCGTCGGTCTGGATGGTCAGCGACCCGGGTAAGCAACCGCCCGGCAGGTTGAATTTGATGCTGGTTGTCCAGGCGTGGTAGGCCGTATAGCTCACCGCCACTGCACCGGGAACCGGCAATCCTGCGGCCGCGTAGGGAGGAACGAAGGAGATCGGCGTCTCGGTCTGCGCGCTCGGCACCAACTGCGTGTAGATCGAGGTGCCCTTGATCGTGAAGTCGCCGACGGCGGCAGTCTGCGTCAGCGGTACCACCCCGACGTAGGTTCCGGCGTCCGCCACGACCGTGTCGCGCGTCTTGGTGCTGTTCGCGGCCCGGGTGAACGTGCGGCTTGCGGGCGAGCCGGTGAAGTCGTAGCGCAGGGCGTCGCTGATGTCGACTGTGACGATGCTGGCCTTGTAGTCCTTGTCGCCGTCGTAAGTGAAGGTGCGCTCGACGACGGACACCGAGGTGGCCCGGATGTACTGCTCTTTCTGGGTGCCAAGTCCCTCGTTCTCGATCAAGACCAAGGTCTGGCCGACATTGGGAACGGCGTCGGTCGTGCGCTGAAAAAGCTGAATGACGCGCTGGCCCGCGATGTGGTTCTCGAACAGGTAGCCCGCCCACTCCGGGCCCTTATTAAGGTAGGCCTCGATGCGGACTTGCGCCTGCTCGCGAGTGTCGAAGGTCTTCTCGGTGCTGAACAGCGTGACGCTGACGCGCGCATCCTGCGGCGGCTCGGCCACGATCACGTTGGCACCGAAGTAGGTGTCGGTGTCGTCGGTCTGCACCGACACGAAGGACTTGCGCAGGTTGACCCGACCCCCGGCGCGATCCAGCTCGGAGATGTCAGGAAAGATGGCGTTCGAGACGCCATCGGCAATGGTGTTGCCCGTGGGCGCGCCACCGCCCTCGGGCACATCCGCCATCACGGCGGACTTCAGCAGTTTCACGTCGCCGGATTGGATCGGCATTTCAAATCTCCAGGAATCGAAGGGTCAGGCGATAGAAGTCGGTAGCGGCACGGGCCGGGATGCCCAGCACGGGCTCGGCTTCGATGGCCGTTTCTGCGTGGCGGAATGCCACGGTGAACGAGCGGCCATCGGCGAAGGTCAAGCCGAATCGGCCGGTAGCACTGCCGACTGGAAGCGCGGCCCAGGCCCGTAGTTGCTCGACCGTGGCCCGCGTGACCCAAGCCATGTCGGGTGCGCCCACCAGCGTGATGGGGCGACCGGCTTGCCGGGTGGCAGACTGGATCAGCAAGGCTCCGGTGATGAGGTAAGAACTGGTCGCCACAGCGGGCGACCACGCGTGCTCATCACTCCACAGCAAATCGTCAGGCAATGGCAAAGCCACCCCGGCATCGAGGTTCGTCAGTTGCATCGGGAATCCTTCAGGCAGTGCGGGCGCGGGCAGCGTCCAGCAGTTGCAGCAGACGAGACTCGTCTCGTGCGTCGACGGTGGCGTTGACCTTCTGCTGCCCCGAGGACAGTTCCACACGCACCGTGCGGCTGGGCCCGGCATCGGCCGCCAACACCGGTCGGGCCAGCCGCGACCCGCTGGGTTGCACCAGCCCACCCGTGGCGAAGCCCTGGACACCCGCAAGCGCACGACTGGCCAGGGCTTGCGCCGGGGCCGACAGGTTGTTGATTGCTTCGAAGAAGCCAGCCCCGTAGCGGGACACGGCATCCTTGTTCACGACAAACTCACCCGGCGTGAGCATCGCCGGGACGGTGTCGGACTTGGCCATGCCGCCGCGCCGGTAGAACTCGCCCTGGTTCTGCTCCATGTAGTCGATCAGCTCGCGCTCCAGGTCTTTGCCCCAGAGCAGCGGCTGGGCCATCGCCTGCCTCCACGTCTGCTTGATGCGCTCTAGATTCTGGCGTTCGTTGCCGGTGAGCGTCTTACGACTGATGAAGTCTTCCAGCGCGCGCCGATCCTGCTGGGCCTGCTTGCCGTAGCTATCCATCGTCTTGCTGCGCATATCAAGACTGACCGAGGCACCGTAGTTCCACTGGAGCCAATTCGTGTACTCGTTCATCCCCTGCAGGCCGAGGTCGATCATCTTCATCGCCTCGACTGCCTCCCGGTTCTTCTTCGGGACAATCGGCTTGCCATCGGGATCGGTGCCTTGAGATCGACCGTTGCCAAAGCCCTGCACGCGACCACCGACGGCGAATCGGGCGACACCATTGGCCAGCCGTGAGAGCGCACCGCCGCCGTACTTCTGCACCGCCGCCTTGCGAATCACGAAGGCCCCGGCTTCCAAGGTGCGCGGCACGGTGTCGTGGTGGCCAGAGCCGGGAACCGATCCACCGCTCATTCGGGGAAAGGCCGGGGCAACAGCGCCGCCGTCAGCGAAGCGGCGCACGCCACCGCCCACCAAACCGCCAGTCGCGTTTGCCTCTACCTTGCGCACATAGATCGTGTGCGTGCTTGAGGTGTTGACCCCGTTCAGGCTCATGATCTCGGAGCGGGCTGCGTCGGCATTGGTGCTGACCTGATGGCGCGACTCGGTCTGGATGCGATCCAGCGCCTTGATCATCCCCTCGACGTTGGTGATCGCGGCCTGCGCCTTCTCGGTCGCCACCTTCAATTCGAACTGCGAGTTCTGGTCGGCGTAGGTCTTGAGCTTGTCCAGCGCCTCCTTGGCCTTGGACACGTCGGCATCGACCGGGAGTGTCTTGCCCTCTTTCAGCAGTTGTTCGTACTGCTGCAGCTTCTTCTCGGCCTCCTGCAAATCGGCCTGAATTTTGAGCAGGTACTCTTTTTCCGCCAGGGCCTTGTCCAGATCGGCGATGGCTTTGTCGAAGCGGGTCGTATCGGCGTCCAGCGTGACCTTCAGACCGTCTTTCAACTTGGCCGTGATCTGGTCGATCTGGTTTTCGGTCTGCGTGAGGGTCTGCTGGATTTGGTCGCGCGCTGTCAATGCTGACTGTGCGGCCGTCTGGTGCGCCTTGGCTTCGGCATCCAGGGTCTTGTTGAGGATTTCCTCTGACTCGCGGATGCGCTGGATGGCCTGATTGACACCATCCTTGCCTTGCGCAATCTGGGTGTCCGCATCCTTGGTCTTCTGGGCCAGTTCGGCGCGCAACGCGTCTGCTTGGCGCATCAGGGCTTCGGCTTGCGCGTATTCCTGCTTGCGATAGGCATCGCGTGACTGCGATTCGAGCTGGGTGACCTGCGAAACCGCCTGTTCGGACTGCTTGCGGGCATCTTCGCCGCGCTTGGCTTCACTGGTTTGCGAGCTGGCCACCTGTGCGGCCAAGTCCATCGCCTTCTGGGCGAGTTGCCGAGCCTGCTCGAACTCGCCGTTGGCCAGCGCCTCACGTGCCTTCCCCTGGTACTCGGCGATCTGGCGCTTGCGATCTTCCGTCGCCTCGAAATCGGTCATGCCCTGCCGACGGATGTCGCGGACACGTTCCTCGGTCGTCATCGAGAGCTGGCGCTTCTCCTCCTCGATGCGCTTGATCTCAGTCAGATGCCGGTTGGCCTCTGCGTTGAGCGCATCGATGTGCTGCCGGTACTCGGCCAGCGCCTGCGTCATCGTCTGGCGCTTGGTGGCCAGGATGTCGTTTTCGACCCGCTGGACGTTGGCGCGGCGCTCTTCTTCCGTCTGACCCTGGCGGCGGGCCGACTCGATCCGCGCCTTGGACTCATCGTCAATGAGCTTCAGCGTGTCTATCGTGGACTGCCGCCGCAACGTGGTCTGCTGCGTGAGGGCTTCCGTCAGCAACTGCGTCGACTTGGTGATCAGCGCCGCTTCGGACTGCTTGGATGTCTCCAGCGCCGACTGTTCCTGCTGGTAGCGCGCCTTGACCGCTTCGATCTGGCGCAGCAGGTTGGCCTCGACGATGGACGTCAGGCCCTTGTAGGCCTCGGCCATTTTGGCGGTTGCGTCGCTGACCGTCTGATTGGCCTTGCCGACAGCCTGCTCAACCTCACCGAGGCGGGATTTCAGCTTCTCCAGGGCACTGTGGACGGGCTCGACGCCGCGCCCGACCGCCTCCTGCGTGCCCTGACGCACGGCTTCGAGCCGCTTGGCGATTTCCTCGGCGGTCGTTGCAGCGGTGTTCATTGCACCCTTGGCCGCATCTGCCCCCTTGGTCGCGTCGGAGTACATCTGCGCGAAGATCTGGTTCATCTCCGCGAGACGAGCCTCGTGGCGCTTGGTCGCCTCGGCAATCGTGTCCGAGGTGAAGATGGCGGCGAATGCCTCCCAGCGGTAGCGCAACTGCTCGACTGCCTTGACCAGCATCTCGACCATGAAGATGCCCGCCTTGCGGACGATCTCGAACTTCTCCGACAGCCACGTGCCGATCTCCCAGCCGACCAGGAAGGCACCCAGCACAGTGAATGCCGTCTTGAGCAAGCCGACGCTGGCCACGGCGGCCGACACCGACAGGTTGGCCGTCGTCCACGCCGCCGCAGTGGCACTGGCGGCCGTGACGGCCGCCGCACCGGCGGTCTGCCACGCGGTGATGAGCGCCGGGATCAGGCGGTAGATCAGCACCGCCAGACCGACTTCGGCGATGCGCTTCAACCACTGCATGACCGTGTCGAGGTTGTTGGCGAGCATGGTCAGAGCCTCGGCCAGCTTCTTGGTCAGGCCCGTCGATTCATCGACCCGGTTGATCCATTGCCCGAAGGCATTGCGCAGGCGCTCGAAGGCCTGGCTAACCGTCTGCGGCAGTTGAGCGTACTCGCTGGCCAGCTTGTCCTTCTGGCTCATCAGCGCGTTGACCACCACGTCAGCGGTCAGGCGGCCTTCTTCGGCCAGCTTGCGCAGTCGCCCGATGGGCACATTCAGGCCATCGGCCAGTGCCTGCGCCAGACGGGGGCTGTTTTCGACGACGGAGTTGAATTCCTCGCCTCGCAGCACACCAGACGCCAGCGCCTGCCCGAATTGCAGCAGAGAGGACTGCGCTTCGGTAGCCGATGCGCCCGACAGGCGCAGTGCCTGCGAGATGCTCTCGGTGATCGTGAGCGCGTCCTTCTGCTCGCCACCCAGCATCCGAACAGCCTGCTGGAGCTTGCCGTACAGCGTGGCCGTTTCCTGAATCGGCACACCGATGCGCTGGGCGATGTCGAACAGGGCCGCTTGCGCGGTCGTGAATTCACGCTGTCCCGCCGTCGCCAACTTCAGGCGCGCGGACATCATGTTCCAGGCATCGGCGATCTGGACGATCTCCTGTACCTTGCCAGCAGCCCAGTTGATCGACAGGAAGGCAAGCAACTGCGTCTTGGCCGTCGCCACCTGATCACCGAAGGCCGACATCCCGGCCTTGACCTCGGCCATTCCGGCTGCAGCCTTAGCCCCAGCAGTCTTGGCGGTGGTCGACAGCTCACCGAGACTGCGCTCGGCCGACGTGATGGCGCGTTTGAGCCCATCGTCGGCCCCTTCGAGCGCGACGAGGATGGAAATTCGCTTGGCCATGAATCAATCCACCGTGCTGATCTGCTTCTCGACGGCCGCCGCCAGACGCGGGATGCGACCCGCGACCAGCCGCTCGACATCGATGCGCTTCTTGAGTACGACCTTGGGCACCAGGACGGCAATCGGGATGTCCGCGCCGCGTTTGAGGCGCTTGATGCCCTCTGCCTTGCGGTAGCGGCGCTTGAAGCCTGACAGTGGCCGGTCGTGCTCCTTGATGTTCTCGGCCATCAGGACGATGTTCCCCTTCGCGTTCTTGATGAAATAGGCATTGCCGCCGCGCATCAGCTCGGCCACCTGCGCCTTGAAGCGCTTGCGGCCCACCCGACCGTTCAGTGGAATCAGCATCCGCCCGGCAATCTGGCCGCCGGTCTCGTGCATCCCCGACCACGGAATGCGCGAACCTACGTACAGCGCGGGCAGTCGGTTCGGGTCTTTGTCCAGCACCTTGGCGCTGAAGCCCTTGAGGAAGGACTTCTTGACCACGGCCATCTGGCTGGCGACGTGGCTGCGCACGTCCTGCTTGAGTTCGACCGCCTCGCTGGCAATCGCCCGCGACACCGCCTTCTTGACCTTGTTGCGGAACTCACCGCCCCAACGACGCAACTGCGCCTGGGCTGCGGCGCTATCGATCTGGACGGAAATGCGCATGGTCATCAGGCACGGTCGATGGCCTTGTCAGTAAGTCGGTCGAGGGTTTGGTCGAGGTGGCGGGCATCGCTGCGCGTGCCGATGGCGATCACGGACAGCAGCCGTGCATCGCGGGCCGCATCGGTGCGCGCCGTCGCTGCGACGAAGCCGCGCACCTGCGCCAACGTGTAGTCGAGGATGTCGGGCAAGCGGTGCCCGTGCTCGATCAGGTGCTGGACGGCATCGAACCAGCCGCCGCTTTCACGATGGGCGGCAGCTTCACTTGGCCGAACAGCCCGTCGAGCTTCGGAATCACCGTCCGGGTAAAAAAATCGGCGTTCACCTCGATCACCTTGGCCGCCAGCAGGATTGCCTCGTCGGCAGCCAGCTCATCGACCCACGCCCGAGGCTTGCCGACGGCAATGGCGATGGCCGACAGCAGGTCATCGCCGCGCTCGCCGAACAACGCCAGCCAGTCGATGTTGGAGGCAGTGAGCTGCTGCATCACCGGCGAGATCGCTCGCAGAAAACCGGGCATCTGCCCGACCTTCAGCGGTTTGATGGCCAGCGGCTCACCGTCGATCACCAGTTCGACCGCCTGCGGAATCAGGGTGTCCAGATCACTCATGGCGGCACCCATCACAGTTGCACGATGCGGCCGAACTGGCCCAGCACCGCGTCGAAGGGCTTGGTGGTGTCGGCCAGCAGCGATCCCTCCAGCTCGAACTTGTTGTACTCGTCCGAGATGAAGGAGATTTCCTTCAGCGGATCGAATGCCACGCGGTAAAGCTCGACCAGCACCTTGGCATTGCCCTGGGCCGTGTTGATGCCTTCGAGCCGCAGGAAGCGTTCCGGCAGCGCCTGCGTGAAGATGCCGATCTCGGTGGCCACACCGTAGGCGTAACTGGCCTTGAACGGCGCAGTGAAGCCGGTGGTATCCAGAAACTGGAGGGCACCGAAGTCGGGATCAGCCGTGTAGTTCGTGCCCAAGGCCAGGGTCGCGGGCGTGCCAGCCGAATCCGTCACGACCAAGGACGACACCTTCGGGTGGGCCAGGAAGTAGCGGTCGCCCGCAATCGGCGTGGCACCGCCCACTGGCTCGGCGGTGACCGTGCCCGGCGTGCCGACGACGTGGTTGCCGTACAGGGCCAGCGCGAGGTTCTCCTTGGTGAATTCCTCGATGGTGAGGTTCACGGTGGCGGACTTCTGCTTGACCATCCGGTGATCCAGCGAGCGCTGGCCGGTCTGGCTCTCGTAGTGCTCCAGCACGTCGGTCTTGAGGGAGAGCTTCAGCTCGGCGACGTTACCGGGCGAGCGCACTTCGATGGGAAGGCCGTCGGTGTCGCGCTTGCCGAGGAAGACGCGGCCTTGAAAACTGGCATAGGTGCTCATTGCTTGGGTTCCTTGCGTTGGAGGGGTTTGGGTTCGGGAATGGGTTCAGCGGTTGGGGCGGTCGGCTCCGGCGTGGCGATGTCGTGCGAGATCAACCAGTCGGCTGATGTCGCGTCGCTCTCGATCCGGTCACCGACGCCATAGGTCTTGCCCGCGTGGGTGTGCGGGCGTGTCAGAACAAGCTGGGTCATAGGGGTCATCCAAGGGTTGAAAGGTCATTGGCCAGCGTCCGGTACGTGATGCGGTAACGCGCCGGGAGCGCCACGGCCACCGCATCGGCGTCCTCGACTTCCCACTCGCTCTCCTGTTCCCGGATGCCCAGCGCCAACCCACCAAACGTGCCATCCGCGAACAGAGCGGCGTGCGCGGCGGTGAGCAGGCGGTCGGCCTCGGTTTCGGGAGACGCGGGTGGAACGGCCCGAGCCAGAGCCACGACGCGAACGGTCAGTTCGCGTGTGACGCGGTCGTTGGCACGCTCGGTGATGGACTCCGACTCGGGAAACACCGCGAGCGCCGGGCAAAGTTCGCGGCTGATGGCCACCGTGGGCGACCGGTGCGGCGTGGCCCCGAGCCCTTCGACTGCGGGACGGGCAGCCGCCATCACCGCCAGCAGAATCCGCTCGCGGATGGAGTTATCTGCCATGGGTTTACAGCCGGGTGAGCTTGGCGCGGATCTCGGAGCCGTCACCCACGGCCCGGATGTCTCGCACCTGGAAAGACGTGCCACCGATTTCGACGACTTCGCGGGCAACAAGTCCTCCGAACGCCGTGACCGGGTAGGTCATCTCGTAGTCGGTGCTCAAGGTCAGGCCGTCGAGAAGGGACTCATCCGGCGCGGCAAAGCCGACCTGATGCCGTTGCGATGGCGCACCGTTCGACGGATACCAAAGGCATTCCTTCAGCAGCCCTGCGTTCGCGGCTGACTCATAGATCTGAGCGACCAGACTCATACGCCAGCGCCCATGACCAGCTTGACCAGCAGCGCCGGGCGGTGGCACAACGGCAGCGGGTTGGCCTGCGTGTGCAGATCGGTGCCCCGGTCGAACTTGCGAGGCTCCTGCTTCGCGTACAGCGGCAGGGCCACGGTGTTGGCCGTCTCATTGAAGTCGGCGGGCGCGTAGTAGGTGGCGAACGTGTCCATCGTGCCCAGCGGCAGGATGTGACCCTCATCGGGCTCGACGAATCGGCGCACAGCACTGCCCGGCGCGACGGCCCGGCCACGATGCTCTTCGAACGTGATCCCGGCGAAGGTGAAGCCAGCGCGCATATCGGTGCGAAGCGCCTGCCCATCCTGCCAGCGGTCGTAGGCGGCCTTGACCTCATCGTGCCCGGTGAGCGCGTCGAAGAAGTCCTCACCGACGAAGGCGTGTAGGCCACTCATCCGTTCGCCCTGCAGGTTGTCCTCCACGTAGCGGACGACGTCCAGACAGGCCTTTTTCACGTCCCAGCCGTTGGCCGGGTCGGCGATGTTGAACGTGAAGGTCTTGGGCGTGATCTCGAACTCGTTGTAGAGGTCGTAGATCACGCTGCCATCGGCGTCCAGAATTTGGCCCTTGAGCGCGCCGAAGCGCAGATGCTCCAGCGTGATTGCGTGCTTGTTGCGCATCGTCTGCAGGTGCTGCGCCATCACGCCCGCCACGGTCTGCAGCTCCGTCTCCGACCCGAAGGCGCGGATGCCCTGGACTTCCTCGGGCAGGATCACGTCGTCGTGGGGGATGTGAGGGATGGTGAACGAGCGCACCTTGCGCTTGCCGCGCACGCCCACCGTTCCCGGCGAGCCCGGGGGCATGGTTGGCAGCAGCGTGAGCACGCCGTTCTGCTCTTCCACGATCACCGAGCGAAAGCGCTGCGGCTTGTCGACAAACAGGCCCATCGCGCCCAGGCGGTCGTAGTTGTTGGGCAGGAAGTTGATGGCGGCGGTGAGTGCCGACATCGAGAATGCGGGGTTTTCGAAGATGTTCTGCATGGTCAGACTCCTTGGCGAACGAGGACACCCAGCGCCTTGAGCTGGGCAACGGCCGCCTGCTGTTCGGCGGTGGTGATGCCGGTGGGCCACTGCAGCGCGTGGTCGGCGACGATGGCGTGACGCGCCACCATCAGACCGTCCGGGCGTTCGGCCAGGGCGGCATCGACGGACTGCATCAGCACGCCAGCGGCGTACTGGCTGCCGTCAGTGGCCGAGGGGTCGATCTGCTTGACCTTGCCCGTGGCAGTCACCATCCCGACGACCGCACCCAGCGGCAGGGTCTGGCCTGCGACCACGGTGACGCGGTCGCGCGAGTAGAGGTTCGGGGCCTCGTACTTGAGCAGGTCGCCCAAGTTCATCGATTCAGAAAACACGGTGGGCATCTCAGATCTCCTTCTTCAGTGATGCGGACTTGGCCGCGAGCTGCTTCGCGGCATCGAGCAGCGGGTTGCTCGTGGATGCAGCAGCATCGGGAGCGATGCGGCTGACGATTTCGGGGGACGCTTCGGCCTTCGCCGCCAGCAACTGGCTGCGCACCTTGGCGGGTGATGCCTTCGCTTCGAGGAAGCCTGCGATCAGGTCGGTGCGCCCGGCCAGGGTGCAGGTTTGGGCGACCTCAATCGCGTCGGCCACGGTCATGGCGGTGGCGGCCGCCTGTTGAGAAAGACTGCCAGCAGGATCAGCAGCAAGCCGATCAGGAGCAGCGGGGTCGGTTCGATCATTCATTGATGACTCCATCTGGGGGTTGCTAAAAAGACCGGAGTGGCTTGCCGCCAACTTCGGGAGTGGGGAAACGGATTCGCAAAGCTGCGCAAGGGCGTCGTCGAAGGTGCCGATGGCGTCGGCCAGCCCGATGGCAACGGCGGCTTGCCCGAAGAACAGCCCCGCCTCGGTGTCACGCACGGCAGATGCCTCGATGCCCCGGTTTCGGGCCACCGTCTCGACGAACAGGCCGTAGACGCGATTCACCTCGCCCTTGAGAAAGGCGTGGGCTTCGCTGGAAATCGGCTCGTGCGGGTTGAGATCGTTCTTGCGGTCGCCCGCAAAGACCGCCGTGTAGCGAACGCCGTCTTGGGCATCCCTCTCGGACTGGTCGACGTGCATCGCAATGACGCCAATCGAGCCGACGCCGCCGGTGCGTGACACAAACACCTTGCTGGAAGCAGACGCGAGTGCGTAGGCCGCTGAAAAGGCCATGTCGTTGGCCACGGCCCAGACCGGCTTCGTCTGGGCAGCCGCACGGATGCGGTCGGCCAGATCGAACACGCCGCCCGACTCGCCCCCCGGTGAGTCGACGTCAAGCAGGATGGCGGCGACATCCGGGCTGGCCAGCGCGGCATCCAACTGCGCGCTGAGACCGGCGTAGCTGGTCAAGCCGGATTCGGCTTCCAGGCCCACGGTGCGTCGCACCAGCGTGCCGTGGATTGGGATGACCGCGACCTTCGTCGTCTGGGTGGCTGCGGGACGCACGGGCGGCGTGAAGGCCGAGGGTGCAGCCAAGTCAGCCAAGCCGATCCGGGGGCCGAGCACGGCCAGGATCACATCAAGTTTTGGGCGATGGATCGCCAGCGGCACACCGTAGAGGCGTGCCGCCAAATGGGGCAACAGGGTCATGGGAATCCTTCAGGCAGACGATGTGTCGCCGGTTTGCGTGGTGTCTGCAGCGTTCTTGTTCGGCTCGGCGCTTCCGCCGTCCTTGGACGTGCGGCGCGGGTCGGAGTCGAAAATCAACCCGAGGTCGTCGGCGCGCTGGTTGTCGGCGGCGATCTCGCGGTCAACGTCCTCGGCGTCGTAGCCAAAGGCAGCGATGGCTTCCGAGCGGCTCATCAGGCCCGCCCGGATGGCCAGCAGCATTGCCTTGAACTCCTTCTCAGGATCGACCCACTGCCAGCCCTGGGGAATCCACTTCACCTGCAGGTACTGGCGGCGACGGGCTGGGCCGCCACGCGCGAAGCCGGGAGCTTCGATGGCACCGGCGAGCACGGCCTGTTTCATCCACGCGGCCCAAACCGGACGGCACATCTGATGCACAAGCACCCCGTGCTGCACCATCTCGCAGCGACGCCGGAACTCCAGCATCCCGGCGCGAATGGACGAGTAGTTCACGCCTGTGAGATCGCCAGTCAACTGCTCGTAGGTGACGCCGATGGCAGCGGCAACCGCGCGGAACTGCGTGCGCAGAAACTCGCCATACGAGCCACCGACGTCGGCTGGGTCGGAGAACTTGATGTCCTCGCCGGGCTCCAATATCTGCAAGGTGCCCGGCTCCAGACCGGCGAGTGCAATGCCGTCGTTGTCTGCCGCGCCTTCGCCCATCAGGTTGTCCTCGGGGTTCTGGCGGGTCACGAACCCAGCGAACATCGCGGCGGTCTTCTTGCGCACCAGCTCGGCGTCGTCGTACTGGTCGAGCTCGTTGAGCTTGACCAAGGCCCGCGACAACCACGGCTCGCCCCGGATCTGGCCGGGACGCAGGACGCGGAACAGGTGGATGATTTCCTTCGCATCGATGCGCACCGTGTCCATCCCGCCCTGGCCCGACATCGGAGCCAGCCGACCGTCTTCGGGGTGCGAGCGGTAAAGGTGGTAAGCGACGCGCCGCCCGAGGCTGTCGAATTCGATGCCAGAGCGCACCACGTTGCCCGAAGCCAGATCGAGGTTGAGACTGATCGGCAGGTGCTCGGGCTCCAGCAACTGCAGTTGCAAGGGCACCACCAAGCCATCTTCCGGACGACGCGGGCGCAGCCGGATCAGGCATTCACCGCCCTCGAGCATCGCGCGGCAGGCCAGCGCCTGCAGCCCATAGAAGTCGGTCTGACCTGCAGCGTCGGCTTCCTCCGTCCAGTCACGCCACAGCGCCTGCACGTCGGTCTTGAAGCGCTCGTCTGCTGCCAGACTCTGCGGCTTGATGCCGGTGCCGACCGCGTTGGACACGAAGGCCTCGATACCGGCCTGCGCCCAGGCATTGCGGCGCACGAGGTCGCGGCTCTTGATGCGCAGTTCGGTGTTGGTCGCCAGCATCGCGGCGACCGCGCCCGGGTTGCCGGGCATCCAAGCCAACGAGCGGCGACCACGGCCAGCCGCTTCGTGGACGGGTTGCTGGCCGAACAGGCTGCGGATCTTCGAATACCAGGCCATCAGAACCCCTTCGAGGTCGTGACCCGGATCTGGCGCGGCGCACCCGGCCACAGCCCAGTGGCGGCTGCCTGCTCCAGGATGCCGCGCTTGACTTCGCGGATCGCAGCTTTCAGTTCATCGACCGAGCGGTACTCGACCGTCTTGTCGCCGAAGCTGACGCGGCGTTCGCCCTTGGCGAGCGCGGTCTCCAATGCCTGGAGTTGGGCTTCTGTGTAGGCCATCAGCGGTACACCACGAGGTTGATTTCAGAGGAGTCGTCAAACGACGCCGCAGCCGTCGCACACGAGACGTCGACGTACTGCGCGGTCTTGAGGTCGGAGCTGGCACGTACCAGGGCCACGCGCTGCTGGCCGGTGTTGGTGCTGCTGCGGGCGAGCGCCGTCCAGCAGTAATTCGTATCCGGCATCGCTATCGCGAAATGCACGCGGTACCGGCCCGCCGCCGTGCGCACCACGCTGGCGACGTTGTGCGCGCTGGCGATCACCACCTGACCGTTGACGTAGCCGAAGCTGGCCCACACCCTGGCGATACCGGGATGCGTGGCGTCGATCTTGGTTTTGACCTCGAAGCCGATGCGCGCCGCCAAGGCGGCGATGCTGGACGCAAGACTCATCAGGCCAGCGCCCCGTCGAAGATCACGACGAAGTCGGTATCGGTGTTGCCGACATCACTGGCGGCGACCGCCCCGATGTTGGTGCGGGCCTGCAGTTGCTCGGCGACCGTCAGGGTTTGCGCCGCATCGAAGCGCACGCGCAGATTGACGGCACTCAGAATCGCATCCAGACCGCTGGTGCCGTTCTGCAGCGCCTGCTGGATTTCCACCAGGGTGTCGTAGGCGGCGTCGGCACCACCCAGAATGTCGGCCTTGAGCGCGTCCAGCAACGACACGATCTTGTTCGACGAGTAGGTGCTGGTGGTGGCGATCTGGTTGTCATCGATGGCCATCGCGGACAGAACCGCAGCCTTGAGCTCGTTGATGGCGGCGACCAGACTCGACTTGTCGTTGGTGGACAGGCTGGCCAGACTGCCTGCCGTCGCGCGGACGTCGTTGAACTCCTGGGCAACCCGGATGACCAGGCTCTCGATACGGGTGGCAAGACTCATGAAAACTCCTCTGAAAATCAGGACAGCCAGCGGCTCTTGATGACGCGCCGCCGTGATGGGGTTGCAGAAACAGAAAGGCCACCGCGTTGGGTGGCCTCGTCTGGGTCGAATGTTTGAATCGGGGGCGGCTCATCCGGTGGCCGTTCCATCCCGAGTTGCCGCTCCAGTTCGCGCCAGTGGCGTTCCTCGAAGCGATCCAGGCCCGCCGCCGATGCGGCCGCGCGGGCGTACACGTAGCAGTCGAGCGCTTCATTGCGCTCGCGCATCTTTTGCCACTCGCGCACCGGGAAGCCGTTGCGGTCGCGGCGGGTGATCAGTTGTTCGGCGCAGAGCTGCTGGATGAACTCGGCGTCGATCTTTGGCAGGTGAACGAACCCCGTCGGGTAGACGGTGGTCACGCCGTCCTCGCTGACGTCCGCGCCCTTGCGCAGGTTGTTGTAGAACTCCAGCTTGGCGATACCGACCGCCACCGTGAACACCTTGATGCCCCGGCGCAGCTTCTTGCCGCCCTGCGAAACATCGATGGCCGTCGGCGTGCCGATCAGAGCCGCGCCGCGCGGCACCCCCTTGACCGGCATCACACGCGGGTCACGGCAGGCCCGCACGAAGGCGTAGGCCTCCTGCGTCGCAAAGCCAGTGTCCAGGGCGAAACGGGCCAGCGGCATCGCTGCACCCGAGGCGTGCGTCCAGTTTTCTGCAAGCAACTCGGCGAGTCGCTTCCACACCGCGTCGCGGGCGGTGTCGCCCATCAGCACGCGGTGTTCGACGAGCCAGGACTCCTTGCCACGCCCGAACGCCCAGATGGACGCCTCGATGCGATCCTTCTGCACGTCGGCAGCGCCCACCAGGAGCAGCCCACCCGGCGGCACCGTGCCGATGCGGTAATCCTCACGGCGCTCGACCAGCCGTTGCCAATCGGGCGCTTCGCCTTCCTCGACCCAGGTCTCGCCCAGTTCGGTGTTCTTGAAGGTCTTGATGGCGGCCGCCGACCCCGATTCCTTGTTGACGGAGCTTTCCCAGGCGGCGGCAATGTCGCGCCAACCGCGCCAACCGACCGGGCTGTACAGCGACGACAGGTGAAACCCCGCAGTCTTGCCCGTGCCGTCGCTGATCATCTCGCGCCATTCGCCGTGCTCCAGCATCCAGGTCTTGTGGTGCTCGGCAATCGACTTGTCGCACGATTCGCAGATGTACGCCGCCGTGTCCGGTTGCCCCTTTTCCCATCGCAACTGCTCGAATCGCAGCCACTGGCGATGCGAGCAATGCGGACACGGCACGAAGTAGCGACGTTGGTCACTGGCCTCGTACTCGCGTTCGATGGCGCTCGCCCCCGAGATCGTCGGCGTCGACACGATGAAGATCTTGCGCCGAGCGAAGGTTCGCGTGCGCGCCTCGGCCAGCGAGATCGCATCGCCTTCGCCCTCGACGTCCAGTGGATAGCCGTCGACCTCGTCGAGGAACAGATACCGAACCGGCATCGAGCGCAGTCCGACCGCGCTGTTGGCCCCAGTCATCACCAGCACACCGCCCCGGAACTCCTTGGCCAGGATGGTGTTGCCCGAGTCGCGTGACCGTGCCGGGGAGATCAGTTCGCTCAGCGCCGCCGACTCCTCGATCAACGGATCGATCCGCTGCTTGGAATTGCGCTTGGCCATATCCACCGTCGGCCATACCGCCATCATCGGCCCCGGCGCGTGGTGGATCACGTAGCCGATCCAGTTCGAGCCCATCTCGGTCGCACCGAGCTGTGCGGCTTTCATGAACACCACGCGCTCGACTGGCGAGGTCGGCGACAGGCAGTCCATGATGGCCTTCAGGTAAGGCGTGCGGCTGGTACGCCAGCGCCCCGGCTCGGCGGACGCCTTGCTCGAAAGCATCCGGTGGCGATCCGACCATTCGGACACCGAGAGCAGAGGATCAGGTGTGAGCCCTTCGCGCCACGCGCGCTCGATTTCGGCAGCACCTTCGTATTCAACATCCAGCATCAGTCCACCCGGGGCCGCAGTTCGCCCAGTTCCTGCAGGTGCTCACGTACCGCCGCCTCCAGGGCGACGTGCATCGTGTGCGGATCGATATTGAGCTTGGCCGCCATCTGCGCCGAGATGCGCGCTGGCCAGTTCAGCCACGCATCGCGCTCGGAGCGCGCCAGCTTGAAAACGTGGGCGATGGCCTGCGGCCGATCCACCAACTCGCCCTTCAGTCGGGCCAGACGCACCTTGTTGGTCTGCGCCTTGACCACCTCGTTGACCGTCCGCGCCTGAAGCAGCGACGCACCACCAGCAGGTAGAGCTGCAGGCCCGTCGCCACTGCCCTCCGGCACGGCAGCCTTCACAGCCTTGGCGCGCGTTCCAGTCTTGGGCGCATCGGAGTTACGCGCCCACTCGCGGTCAGCACGGTCGGCATCAATGGTGCCGTCAGCCTCCGGCGTGATCCGACCTGCGCGAATGGCCTTGTGAACTGCGGTGTCGGTCACACCACGGTGACGGGCGTAAGCGCGAATCGAGATGCCCATTTTGAGAACCGGTTGCCCCTTCAATCATTTGTTCGTCATTCACTCGAAATCAGCTTGGCTTCTCTCTGGAACAGCGCGTTCATACGGACGTCATCAACACCATCAAAGGAAGCAGCAATGAGCAAGCTCGAACAACTCCTGACCCAGATCGCGCTAAGCAAGCTGGGCATCGAAACCCTGGAAACCCGCAATTCGGGCAGCCTCGACTTCCACGACGTGGCGGTCTGGTGCCTACGCGACGCCCTTGAAGCCGCGTTCAACGCAGGCGTCGAACAGGGCCGCAAGGCGGCGAAGTCGGACAAAGCCAACAACTGATCAAGAACCTTCGAAGCCAAGCAGAAAGCGCTTGGCTTCAATCCCGAACAGCGCGTTCATCACGTCACCCCATCAACCCCTCCGAAGGAGAAGCAAATGACCACCACCCAACTGACACCAGCCCAGCACGCGATCCTGGCCTACGCCCTCGAACACACTGGCGGCAAGATCGACTGGTTCCCCGACAACATAAAAGGCGGCGCACGCAAGAAGGTGCTCGACGGCCTGTTCAACCGCGCCCTGATCACCTCCGACGGCACCCACTGGTTCGTTGCCGCCGAGGGCTACGACGCGATGGGGCGCGAACGGCCTGCACCTGCGCCTTTGGTCGCCGACCCCGAAATCGAGGCCACCGTCGCAGCCGCAGAGGCCACGTGGGCCAAGGAACGCGCAGAGGCCAAACCCCGCACCCGAGAGAACAGCAAGCAGGCCACCGTGATCCAGATGCTGCAGCGCCCCGAGGGCGCAACCGTGCAGCAGATCTGCCAGACCACCGGCTGGCAGGCGCACACGGTGCGCGGCACCTTTGCCGGGGCCTTCAAGAAGAAGCTCGGCCTGACCATCGTCTCGGACAAGGTCCAAGGTGGCGAGCGGGTCTACCGGATCGCCTGATCAGAAAGATCGAGAAAGAGGCCAAGCAGCGCTTGGCTTCTCAATCGAACAGCGCGTTACTACGGGTGTCGCAACGATCAACCCCAAGGAGCCAGAGATGAACACAAACCAGCAAATGCCCGCCACCCAGAACGATGCCTGGGGCTTTTGGGGCACGATGAACGAACACGCCAGCGCCGCGTGGCCCCTGGCGATGACCGCCATCTCAGACGCCACCAGCCAGCCCCTCGAATCAGTCCGCGTCTTCCTCGACAGTCGCCACGGCCGCCACTTTGCGGACGATGTGCAAAACGGGCTGTACCGGGGCCAGACCCTGGCGGACGCGATCAACGCCGCCACCCAACAGTGGATGGGCTGGACGATTGGCCGCCAGACCAGCAAGCAGTACGGCATCCCGCGCGGCCTGCCTTACCTGACGGGCTTTGTGATTCATTGCGAGATCGCGGAAGAGTCGCTCGCCGCCTGATTATCGAACAGCGCGCCATCCGACTCACGGGTGGCTTGCTTGCCAGTCCATTCCTGCCAGCGGCGCACGATCACGTCCGCGTACTTCGGGTCGAGCTCGATCAGCCGTGCCAGCCGTCCTGACTTTTCGGCGGCGATCAGCGTCGTGCCGGAGCCCCCGAACGGGTCGAGCACCACGTTGCCCGGTCGGCTCGAATTGCGGATCGCGCGCTCGACCAACTCCACCGGCTTCATCGTCGGATGCAGGTCGTTCTTCTGCGGCTTCTTGATGTTCCAGACGTCGCCCTGGTCGCGGTCGCCGCACCAGTGACGCTGCGCGCCCTCGGGCCATCCGTACAGGATTGGCTCGTACTGGCGCTGGTAGTCGGCCCGGCCCAGCGTGAAGGTGTTCTTGGCCCAGATGATGAACGTCGACCACTTTCCACCGGCGGCACGGAACGCTGCCTGCAGCACATCCAGTTCGCTGGACGACATCGCCACGTAGATGCCGCCCCGGCAGTTCCCGATGGTCGGCGTCAGCGCCGCCAGCAGGAAGTGGTAGAAACCGTCGCCGAGGTTGTCGTTCAGGATCGCGCGATCCTTGCCGCGCATCTTGTCCTTGGCGCTGTTGGCGTAGTTCACGTTGTACGGCGGGTCGGTGAAGACCATATCCACCGGCTCGCCATCAAGAACTCGGTCGTAGCTCTCAGCCACGGTGGAGTCGCCACACAGCAGACGGTGGCCGCCGAGCAGCCAGACATCGCCGGTACGCGAAACCGGAGTCTCGCTGACCTCGGGTACCGCATCGTCATCAGTTTCGCCTTCGGCATCCGGCTCGTCGCCCGCCATCAACTCGGCGAGCGCATCGGCATCGAAGCCGGTCAGCGACACGTCGAAGTCGTCGTCCTGGAGGGACGCGATCTCGATACGCAGCATCGCGTCGTCCCAGCCCGCGTTCTCGGCGATGCGGTTGTCCGCGATCACCAGTGCCCGGCGCTGCGTCGCGCTCAGATGATCGAGCACCACCACCGGCACCACCGCCAGCCCAAGCTTCTGCGCAGCGGCAAGCCGTCCGTGACCGGCGACGATCACTCCGTCGCTACCGGCGAGGATCGGATTGGTGAATCCGAACTCGGCAATCGACGCGGCGATCTGCGCCACCTGATCGTCCGAGTGGGTACGCGCGTTGCGGGCATAGGGCAGCAGCTTGGCGGTCGGCCACTGCTCGATCTTGTCCGCAAACCAAGAGGCGGTCATTGCTCGGCCTCCGTGGTAGCCAGACGTTCATTGACCACCTCGTCAAAGGACTGGCCTGTTGCCAATAGCGTCACCGGCACGCCGGGGTGATTCTGTTGGAAGCGCTTGATGGCGACATCCACGTACTCCGGCGCGATCTCCACGCTGCGACACACACGACCGGTGCGCTGCGCGGCCAACATCGTCGTGCCGCTGCCGCCAAAGGGCTCGAACACGACGTCGCCAGCATCCGAGTAGGCCTCGATCACGAATTCCGGCAGCGCCACCGGGAACACCGCCGGGTGGTCGATGTCCTGACCGATCTTGCCCTTGTGGCGCATCACGCGAATCACCGAGTCGGGAATCCGGGTGTCCTGTGTCGGCTGGCCCTTGTGCGTCCAGCCGCCGACCTCGCCGTCCTTACCACGCATGGCCGTGGACGACCCGTCTGCGCGCAGGTGCGACTCCTGGCCCGCGTGCTTGCAGGGCACGATCTTGTTGGGTTTGCGACTGGCGCGGTTGAAGTGAAAGACGAACTCGAAGCTCGGGGCGAAGCGACCGGCCCAGTCCCCGGGCATCCCTGGCCCTTGATCCCAGACGTACCAAGCGAAACGCCGCCAGCCCTGCGTGCGCATCCAGCCCAGCCACGCATCCCAATACGGGATGACTTCGTTGTCTCGATGGATCAGCCCGAGGTTGACCAGCACCTGCCCGTCGTCGGCCATTGGCACTTTGGCGAAGACACCGCGCATCAGGCCATCCCAATCGGTGATGCCGCCGGAGGTGTAGTCGCGCTGGTTGCCGTATGGCGGTGAGGTGAAGCACAGCCGGGCCGCATCGCCCTGCATCAGCGTGGCGACTGCTGTCGGGTCGGTGGCATCGCCACAGATCAGACGGTGGGAGCCGATGGCCCAGACATCGCCGGTGCGGGACACCGGCACCACAGGGGCATCCGGCACATCGTCACCAGCGTCTGGCTCGTCGGCATCTGCCTCCTGGTCGGCGTCATCGGTTTCCACCTCGTCAGCTAGCAAGGCCTCGATCTCGGCATCCTCGAAACCGGTCAACGCAAGGTCGTACCCGGCCTCGGACAGCTCGGCCATTTCCAGCGCCAGCATCTCCTCGTTCCAACCGGCGTCGAGCGCCAGCCGGTTGTCAGAGATGACGTAGGCACGCTTCTGCGTGGGCGAGAGGTGCGCCAGTTCTATGACCGGCACCTGATCCAGCCCGAGCTTGCGCGCGGCGGCCAGACGACCGTGGCCCGCAATGATCCCGTTGTCGCCGTCCACCAGCACCGGATTCGTCCAGCCGTACTCGACGATGCTGGCGGCGATCTTGGCCACCTGCTCGTCAGTGTGCGTGCGTGGATTGCGGGCGTAGGGGATCAGCGCCTCGACCTTGCGGTACTCGACGTTGAGCGTGTTCAGAATCGGTTCCTCAAAAAGAAAACCCGCCGACGGAAAACCGTGGGCGGGCTCGTGATGGGTGCGGACCGGGGTGGGTGCAAACTGCAAACCCTGCAAACCTTGGTTTGCAGTCGGACGCTAGGCGAATGCCGCGCTCGCGCCCCCCGCATTGCGATTCGGGAAGGAAGGACCCCTTTTGCCTGGGCCCATCGCCTCAACCGTCACCGCTGTCCAGAAGATAGCCGAAATACTACCCCTGATCGGCCTGCTTTGTTGCAGGGGCAAAAGCCGCTGTTGGTAGCCAATGGCAGCGCATGACAGCCGATCCACGACCATTCGCGTTCAAAGACTACCCCGCGACGACGCAGCCATTGAGCTGGTCTGCCACCGTCTGCAAGGCCTTCTGCCAGCGTCGCCACGCCGTGGTGCGGTCGCAGGCGAAGCGGATCGTGATGTCCCGCCAGCCGTAGCGCTTGGCTCGCATCCACACGAGGTGGCGCTGCTCGACCTCCAGCCATTGCACCCACTTCATCGTCTCCAGCATCCGGTCGATGTCCTCGGGGCTCGGGGGGTAAGGCCGGTAGACCTTTTCGTCCGCAGCGAACGTCTCCCACTCCCTGCGCACAATGGCTGGCCAGCAGTTGAAGTAGCCCTGCACACGCACAGGTGGCAGACGTCGTCCAGTGGTGGCTGCGTCCTCAAAGCGCGCAGCCACGTCCTCAATCGTCCAAGGGCTGCGCACGTCACACCTCCTGTCCAACGTCGTGGTGGTGAACAGCCCAGGACAGCAGGGCCAGCGCGTCGGCCTCGTTGTCATCGACTGGTGTGTGACCACGGGCACGGGCGGACGCCAACATCTCGTCCTTGCTGGCGTTGCCCTTCCCGGTGGCGTGCTTCTTGATCGTGCCTACGGGCACGCCCTGATAAGGGATCTGGTGGTGCTCGCACCACGCCGTGAGCGTGGCTAGGAACCCTCCGTAGGCGTGGGCCGCATCCGTGGAAACGTGGCGGCGAACTTCCTCGAAATGCAGACAGTCGATGCCGTCGCTGGATTGCTTGATCTCGGTGAGCCAGCGCTTGAAGCGGAGGAAGCGCATTCCACCGCCTTCGAAACGCTGCGGTCGGAAGCTTTCGGAGCCGCTGGTGATGTGGCCGTCGCTGCCGCGCAGCGCCCAGCCAGTGGTAGTGCCCAGATCGAGGGCGAGGATTGTGATGGTCATGGTGTCAGTCCTTGATTCGGCTGGACTGACGCATCGGACACAGCTCGACGAAACTTCCTGTGAGGCGCGCACACGCGCACGCGTATAGAGAGTTACGTGCAAGAACGTCGGATGCGTCAGGCAGCGTGGTTTTCATGTGGCTCAGTTGTCCGCGTAGGGGGTGTAAGCGGGCATGGGCGGGTGTTTGAGGCCGATTCCTTGGAATCCGCGTACACCCACGCTGTTGCGCCACTTCTCCAGTCCCCGCGTGATGAGAAGATCGGAAAACCGTCGCTGCGAACCGATGAATTCGCCCGACGTTTCTGCCCATTGCTTCCAGTCGGTGAACAGCTCGGCCGTCAACGACTTGGCGTTTGCGGTGCGCACACAACGCTCATCGAGCCACCGGCCCAGGGCGTCCTCGGACTCGAAGTACTCCTCAGTTGCCGACACCACGCTGGCTGGCGGTTTGAGTCCTTCACGCTGCCACGCAAGACACCCGGTCACGGCCCACGCCAGAATCCCATCACGCTCGGCGAGCAGCTTTTCGGTCAAGCGACCATCGCGTCGTTCGGGCGGGATCGTCACGGTGAAGGGGATCATGTGCATGCGCCGCTTCATCGCCTCGTCGATGTTGCGGATGGCGGGCTTGTGGTTGCCCACGATCACCGGCTTGAACTGCGGCGTGTACTCGAAGAAGTCCTGGCGCATGAAGCGAGCGGAAATCTTGTCGCCGCCGGTGATGGCCTTGACCTTGGACTCGTTCAAACGCCGTCCCTGCTCAGTCTCAATGGCCGTCACGAACCGCGCGCCGCGCAGGCCTGCCAGATCGGTCGGATGGCGGTCGCCTCGCGTTTCGACAAAGGTGTCCATCGATGCAGTGGCGGCGTAGTCGCCGAGGATGGTGCTGATCACGTTGGCGAAGACGCTCTTGCCGTTGGCACCGGTGCCGTACAGGAAGAACAGTGCGTGGGCGTTCGTCACGCCGGTCAGGCAATAGCCGACCATCCGCTGCAGGTAGGCCTGCAGATCGCCATCGCCACCGGTGACGTCGGAAAGGAATGCCGTCCATTGCGGGCATTCGCCACCCGGCGTGGCCGTCGTGATCTTGGTCATCCGGTCGGCGCGGTCGTTCGCGCGCTTGCGACCTGTCTTGAGATCGACCACTCCACCAGGGGTGTTGAGCAGCCACGGATCGGCATCCCACTCCTCGGTGGTGGCGGCGTGCCTGCGGTCTGCCCGCGCCAGTCGCTCCACGCCACCGACCGTGCTGGAGCTGGCGAGTTTGGCGGCGATCTTGGGGTTGTCGGCACGCAAGGCAGCGTGGCGGCAGACGCTGCGGATCAGGTCGGTGGCCGCCAGCGTGTCCTCGGTACGCCAACAGGTTCCGTCCCACACCAGCCAGCGCCCCCACGTCGCCACGTAGCGCCAGTCACGGTGGTAGCGTCGGGTGAAAGCCAGCGCCAGCGCATCCTCTGTGCCCCACACAGACTCATCGCTGCTGACGACCGGCTCTGCATCGTCGGTGACATCGTGCATCTGCAAGCGCGGGCCGTGGCTGAGAAAGGTCGATACATCGAACCCTTCCGCGATGGCGTCTGCAGCATCCCAGCCCTCGGCGGCATCCTCGGGCGGGTACAAAACGTGGCAGGACTTGGCACCCGCTGACAGGATGGCCTGCGCTGCCTGGGTGGCGTAATCCCAGCCCGGCTTGTCGCGGTCGGGCCAAATCAGTACAGCCTTGCCCGCCAGCGGCGACCAGTCGGTCTTGTCCACGGGCGCGTTCGCGCCGTGCATTGCCGTAGTGGCCACCACGCCGGTGTCGTTCAAGGCCTGCGCGCATTTCTCGCCCTCGGCCAGTACCACCTGCGCGGCGCTTGCCATCCCTGGCTGGTTGTACAGCGGACGCGGGTCGGGCGGTGCCATCTTTCGCCGCTTGGCATCCCAGGGCCGGAACTGCTTTTTCTGCCCAGGTGGGTCATACCGGTACACCACGGCGATGAGATGACCCGCTGCGTCAAGGTAGTCCCACTTGGCGGTGGCCGGGCCGAGTTCATCGATCGGGGGCAGCGACTTGCCCTTGCGCACTTCCACTTTCCGCGAACGGCCCAGCAAGTCAGCAGCCGCATCCAGCACACGATTGAAATCGGTGTGGATGTCTAGCGCCAAATGTTCGGCGATCAGCGCAAAAATGTCGCCGCCATCGCCCGTGGCGCGATCCGTCCAAAGTCCGGCCTTCTCGCCATCGAGCACGACCTCGAGGCTGTCGCCAGGGCTGCCCAGCACGTCGCCTATGAGGAACTTGCCTCGACGCTTCTTGCCTGCCGGGAACATCGTGGTCAGCACCGACTCCAGGCGGGCAATCAGTTCGCAGCGAAGCTCCTCGCGTTCGCTGTCATTGAGGATGCGCCTGGGCTCGATAGATGGTTGGGTGTCGTTGAAGTCAAGCATCGGCGACACCTCCGATTACGTCGGCGATGCGGACACGGTATTCACTCATGCGCGCCTCCTTGTGTAGCCGCCCATGCCGCGAGCTCCGACATTCGGAAGCGAACCATCTGACCGACGCGGTAGTGCGGAATGCGCTTCGAGACGCGACACCGTGGTTTGGTGAAGTAGTACGGCGGAAGATTCATGAGGCGAGCGGCTTGATGCGCACCCACCATTGGCTCCACCGCAGGTGCTCTTGATTGGGTATGGTTCATTGCGTCCTCCAGCAGCGGTCTTGCCACGCGCACATCCGGCACTCGAAGTGGGTCGGGTCATTGAAGGCTCGCGGCAGGAGTTCGCCCGCCTCGGTCGCCGTAATGACCTTCACCGCCCGATCCGACATGCGCTGGGCCAGCGCCGCGTCAAAGGGCACGAGCTCGGTGTAGATCTCCATCGAGTCGGCGTTGATGGCCGTTAAGATCGCCGGGTACTCGTGCAGTTCGAGATAGGCTTGGTAAATCGCCACCTGCGCGGCGTAGATGGGCTTGGAGATGGCCAGCCCCTTTTTCTCCAGGTCGCTCCAGGACTTGTTTCCCAGGCACTTGCACTCCCAGAGCGCGGGATAAGCGAAGCCCTCCGGGCCCGCGACGATGACGCCGTCGACGTGACCCTGCAGGCGACCATCGGCCACCGAGAAGCCAAACTGCTCGCCGTCGGCCTTGCGGGTGCGCAGGTCGAAACCCGCGTCCCGCAGCCAAGCGACCATGCAGTCCTCCATGACGTGGCCGCGCTCGAAGATGCGCAGCATCCGGCCCGGGATGTCGCGCCCGTGATCGATGGGGGCCTTGGCGTATTCGAACTGCAGAGCGCGCTCGCAGGCCACCCCGAGGCGCGAGGCCCCGAGGTACTGGCGCTCGGACTGTCGGGCGCGGGACTGTTGCAACCCGGCGTCGACCAAGGCGGCGAACTGGCCCGTGATGCTCGAAGATGAGTTGAAGTCGATCACGACTTGCCTCCCTTCGGCTCTTCCCAAGGCAGGTCGTCCTCCAGATCGGCGAACGGGTTGGCCATCGGATCGGGCGTGGGCGGCAAGCCCCGTACAGGCGGAAACTTGGAGGACTCGTGGTGGACCACCATCGCGTCCGACCAGCAGGTGACGATGGCGTCGATCACCCGCAGGGCCTCGGCTTCGGTGTAGTCCCCCAGCGCCTTCGTAAAGCCGATCTCGCCTGCTGCCTCGCCGAAGGCCTTGAGGCACTGGCGCATCGCGGCCAGTTCGATATCAGACGGATCGATCATGGCGACCTCCGACTTGTCGATGCGACCTTCCTTGACGCGCTGCCAGTTGCCATACATCGCGTGGAACGCGTTCTGGCAGCGCTGCGAGCAGAACACCCAATCGATGGGGTAGCGCCGGGGATCGCCCACACCGTGGCGGTTGTCGGTGTGGCCGTAGCCCCGGGCCTGTCGTTTGCAGACCCAGCATTTCACGCATCCTCCTCAAGGTCATCGAGCAGTAGCCCCATCTGCAGGGCTGCGCCAGCGAAGGCCGCCTCACAACGGCGCTTGAAATCGGGATAGCTCATCGAACTGCGCGCGATGGCGGTGACCGCGTGAATCTGGGACTCCAGATGCGCAAGGCCCTGCTCGGACAGCCATTGGTGGTGCTTTTGCGAGATACCCTTGCGGTTGCGAATCTCGCCCAGCAGCTCTTCCGGCAACACCGGGCCATAGACCCAGCGCAGCGTGATCTGGCCGATGACGTGCGGCGGGTTCTGCTCGTGCCCCTGGTAGCGCCAGTTGAACAGGCGATAGAGCGCGCGGTAGTAGTCCGGGTGGAAACGACGCTCCCACGACGAACTGGACTGACGCAGCAACTTGGAGATCAACTCCTGCAATGCGTCGGGTGCGCGGTGATGCTGGAAACCGGTTGCTTCGTCGATCAACGCGACTTCGCCGGTGGTGGCCAGCGAACGCATGATGGTCAGGCAGTTGCCGACGATGCCCTGGCGGGCACGATGCAGAGAGCCAGTGATGGCCGCATTCACCACGGCAGAAGCCACATCGGCAATGATCCCTGCCGGGAAGAACTGCGTTTGACGGCCCGATGGCAGCAAAATCGGCCCTGACGTTTTCTCCAATAGTGACAATGAGTTAGGTGCGATTTCGGCCAGAAATCGGGCGAAACGGCCACCCTTGTGCGACTCGTGGAAACCGAGCAGCTTGGCAAGTTCCTTGCGGACGTAGCCGCGCTCACCGGTGGTGAGCACGACCGCTTCGCATTCGAGGTCGTCAAAGCGGACGATGCCGTAGTGGCTGGCTGTGTGAAGAGTTGCAGTCATGGCAGCCTCCTTATTGAGCCCAGGACGGTTTGCCCGTCACTGGTGCGCGTTGCGGGGCTGGCGCTTGAAACGCCGGTGCGGGTTGGGCCGGAGCGCCGGAGGTGCCACCACCAGGATTCGCCTTGGCAGGGACACCCATCAACTTGGCGTAATCCGGGTGGTCGGGCTCGACTGCGACCTTGACCACGTTGCGGTCTTGGCCCTTGCTGTCCTTCTCGATGTCCACGCGGGCAAGGAACTCCAGACCATCGAGTTCGTGAAAACCCGTGATGCGACGCGCGGCGGCGGCCTGCGGACTGTTGTCCTGCGGGTGGACGTTGCGGGCGCTGTTGAGCGCAGCGCGGATGAAGCTGCGTCCCATCTGGCCCCAGGTCGGCCCCTTGGGGGAATGCAGCCCGATGTTCGACCACAGCTTGCGCTTCGCGTACTCACCGCCGGTGACAACAAACTCGGCAGCAAGGTAGACCGCACCAGTGTCGAAAGACTGGGTGGCAAAGCCGCCCGTCCAGTCCTGGCTTTGATCGTCATAGCCCCCCGGCTTCAAGGTCATGCGCATCGGTGCAATGACGCCCTTGGGAATCGGGTCGAAGCCGGACTGTTGGGGGTCGGCATCCTGGAAATCAAAATAGTTGGAAGACATGGCGATTACTCCTTGGATTCGGTGGTGTTCTGGGTGGCAGCGCTGGGTACAGGGAGAGAGCCCGCGCACTTGGCGATCAGCGCGCCGAGATGCGGCGGCTCCAGCAGGTCGAGACGACCGCTGCGGTCTTTAGCTGGGAAGCCGTAGGGATTGACGGTGTGCGTGACGAAGGCGCGGTAAGAACTACCGTCCTCGGCCTTGATCTCGGCCAGGGTCACGACTTCGTCGACGATGCCGGGCAGCTCCAGGCTGGTCTTGCTGCCTTCGATCTGTGGCACGAACACCTTTCGGTTGAAGTCGTCGAGCCGCTCGTCGAGGATGGCGACGAACACCACGTTTTTGCCCCGGGCATGCTGCAGATGGGTCAGCGCACCGATCATTTCCTGGCCGAGCAGCCCGTAGGCCGCGCGCAGATCGGGTTTGCCGGAACGGTCGCTGACCGCGCCGGGCTGCGTCTTGCACCACACAAAGCACTGCCGCGCCAACTGGGTGATCGAGTCCAGAAAGAAGGTCTGGTAGCGATCAAGCTGCCCTGCGTCCCCAAACTTCTCGATGACGTGGTCGTAGTGCGCCTGGGAAAACGCGCTCTCTGGCGGCAACGACTTATCCGGGCCCGCTAGGAACACGAACAGATCGCGGCTTTCCGTCCACGACTTCAAGCGGATGGTGTCGCCCTGCCAAGTAGCGACAGCTAAATCGCCAGACTCGTAGTCAAGAAACAGCGTGGTTGCGGGATCAAGGTCTTTGAGCCGGGACGTCTTTCCGATACCGGACTTGCCAAGCATCAGCAGCTTCACGCCCTTGCGCTCAGCCATCCGCTCAATGGCGGACACGATGGGGAGCCGTTTCATGCTGCACCCCCATCAAGCGTCAGGGTGATGGTCGGCTTGCCTTCCTCGACAGTGCGGGCGGCAGCGAACTGCTGCTGCAATGCGGGGGGCCAGTTGATGTACCGGGACTCGGACACCGACAACTTGATGTCGATGTAGTCCTCGACCTTGTCGCCCGAGGCCACGATGCGCTCGGCCATCTCCTTGAGGATGGGCTGGCTCCAGCTCACCTTCTTGGGAAGTTCGTACTTGACATGCAGCGCGCCGTCGCTGACGTGGGCAGTCCCGAAGTCGCGTCCAGAGTCACGCAGGACTGTGCGTGCCTGCTCGCCGTAGCGCTGGAGCTTGGCGGCGTCCAGCTTGGCCCGCAGCGGCTTGAGAAACGCAATGGCCTCGTCGACATTGCGCTCGGAGTCCAGAAAAACTTGGATCGGTGCGGCCGCCAGTTGAGCGACGGTCATGTTCGCGAGGTCGGCCGGGTAGAGAGTCAGTTCTTTCATGGCTGCTCTCCTCAAACCGGCACGCGTTCGGACGTCGAGGCGTAGACGTGGCGCTTCTCGAAATCGAGCACGCCGTTCTCGCCATCGAGGGGATAGGCCACCTTCTTCGAAAACTTGTTGAAGACAGGGCCCCGACCCATGCCACGCCAGCGCGTGAGCGTCTTGGGGGACATCCCCCACCGATTGGCGAGTTCGATCTCGCTGAGGAACCGCCGCTGTGACAGCGTTGCGATTTCAGGGGTTGGCGTCGAATTGAATCCGACGCCGGAATTGAGGCCCGGTGTGCCACCGAAGCCTCCAGACATTGCCATTGAATAGGCCATTGCCGTGCTCCTTCCCGTTCAGGGATTGGGGCGCGACCGGTGGCCAGTCCTGTACTGGCCGTTGACGCCGGTTCACGCCTTCATCGGGGAAGGCGCTACATCCGGCGTAGCAATGGCTACATTTGGCGTAGCGGAAACTTTTTTTGCGTGCTCCCTCGCTACCCGAGTGACGCAATCAACCGGCGTTGCTCATCCCAGTCCAAGGGCACCGTGGCCCGCCAGATGGCCTCCAGGGACACCGCCCTGGACAGCCGTCCTTCGTAGGCAGCCTGGACAATGTCGGGAGAGAGAAGCGCCAAGCGCAGGAAAACGTTGACCGTCGAACGATGGATACCCTCGCGTTCGGCGATCTCGGTACCGCTGGCCACCGCACCGCTGTCAATCAGTTGTTGCCAATAGATGCCGCGCCCCAGGGCCTTGAGCAGCGGTTGATCCTGTTCGGGGGCCAACACCGGCGTTTCAGTGACGGCGACCGGCTGGCTGACCCCGTCCGGGGCCACGATCACTTTCTTGATGCCCCGCTTCTTGAAATGAAACGGCACGAAGGTGGTGATCCGCACGCCGCCACCTTCCAGCGGATGGCGGCGCTCATGGGGTTGTCCATCGCCAACCAGCCTCTTGGACGAGCGGTTCACGACACCACCTCCATTTCCTGCATCTCGCCGCCGATGCTGCCCGGGCTCAGTTCACCGGCCAAATCTCGCCAGCCGGATTCGCGCCAGACGATATCGACGCCGTCGGAGAGAAGCTGGACGCGTTCGATCAACAGGGCGACCAATCGCACCTGCTCGGCAGGAAACAGTTGCTTCCAGACATCGCCGAGGCGACGCATCGCCAGCACGGTGGTCGGTTCGTCGATCTCCGGGTATTGGCTGCGCACCGTGTTCCAGACCCCCTGGATGCTTTCGGGCGACTGGAGCGCCCCCACCAGCAGGTTCACCACCACTTCCTCGATCTGGTCGGCCGGAATCATCCCGGTGGCGCTGCTGCGATAGCCATACCGGTTATCCGCCTTGGGGATGTAGTACCGGTACTTCTTGCCCGACGGCTTCTTGCTGTAGGTGATGTGGTACTTGCCGCCATCGGGGCCGTACATCAGGCCACGCAACAGTGCATCGGTCTTGTGCCGGGTCTGGGTTTTGCCCATGCGCTGGTGAGCGTCCTCGGCGAGGATGGCTTGCACCCGATCCCAAAGCTGGCGAGTGATGATCGGTTCGTGCTGACCTGCGAAAACCGTGTCCTTGTGGCGTATCTCGCCAATGTAGATGGGGTTGCGCAGTAGCTTGGAGAGGTACTTTTTGTCCATTGGCGTGCCGTTGCGCACGCGGCCGTCCTTCAGGCGGTTGGGCTTGGTCGTGATGCCCTCCAGCGACATCTCCCGGACGATCTCGGTAATGGACTGGATCTCCGTGAAGCGCGTGAAAATCCGCCGGATGGTTTCCGCATCTTTTTCCTCGATGACCAGCTTTCGATCCTTCGCCTCATAGCCCAGCGGCGTGTAGCCACCCATCCACAGGCCCTTGCGCTTGCTGGCGGCGATCTTGTCGCGGATACGCTCGCCAGTAACCTCCCGCTCGAACTGGGCGAAAGACAGCAGGATGTTGAGCATCAGCCGCCCCATCGACGTGGTGGTATTGAACTGCTGGGTCACCGATACGAACGACACCTTGTGCCGCTCGAACACCTCCACCAGCTTGGAAAAATCGGTCAGGCTGCGCGTCAGGCGGTCAATTTTGTAGACCACCACGATGTCGATCTGGTCGGCAATGATGTCGGCCATCAGGCGTTTCAAAGCTGGGCGTTCCGTATTGCCGCCCGAGTAGCCGCCGTCGTCGTAGTCGTCGCCCACCGGCAACCAGCCCTCGGCGCGCTGACTGACGATGTAGGCTTGGCCCGCCTCGCGCTGGGCATCGAGGGAGTTGAAGGACTGGTCGAGGCGCTCGTCGGTTGAGACGCGGGTGTAGACGGCACAGCGTTTTTTGGTCACGACGGCGTTCATTTATCACCTCGCTTCGGCTTGTTCTTGGTGATTCCGAAAAACAGTGGCCCCGACCACTGAGTGCCCGTGATGTGGCGTGCCACGGCAGACAGGCTCTTGTAGCGGCGACCCTCGTATTCAAAGGTGCCGTCGGCCTGCGCAGTGACGCGGTGCTCGCGGCGGTCGAATTCGCGCACCAGTACCGTGCCGGGTACGACCTGGACTTCGACTCCGCGCTGGGTCTTGATCCGAGATTGCGCTTCGCCGATCCGGGCCATCTGGGTCTGGACGACCAGCTTGGTACCAAATGCTTCTTCCTGGATCTTGTAGGCGACGCGGCCTTCGACATAAGCCCGGTTGTTATGAGGGGGGCGACGCGGGAAATACTTGTCCCACAGCGCCCATAAATCATTCATTGCCAACTTGGGCAAATTGGTAATTTGCGCCGCCAGGGATGGGGCGACTGTCGATACATTCATTTGCAAACTCCTTCTGTAGACGGGTTTGTATGAACGCGCTTGGGTGCCGAGAAGCCAAGTGAAATATCGCTTTCTCGGGGCAGAGTTGAATGCAATCGCGCGATGGCGGCCGCGATAATTTCTGCGGCTTCGCGCGCTCTTTGGCGTGGCGACATCAAGTCAGGGAGTGTTTGTTCGACGATCATTTCGGTGACCAGTAAAGTTGTCAGACCGTCGGTAAGAATATGCACACAAGGCGGTCGGGGTATCCCGTTTCGGCGTGCATCAGATAGGGAGAGCGAGATTTCGATCAGAATCTTTGGGGCGGCGTTGATCGTCCTGGCGGCGTGCAGCGCCAGCGCCGAAACCATCTCGGGCCGAGTGGTCGGCGTGACCGACGGCGACACCATCACCGTGCTGGATCGCGACAAGACACAGCACAAGATCCGCGTTGCTGGCATCGATGCCCCGGAGAAGGCACAACCTTTCGGCCAGCGCTCGAAGGCATCAATGTCCACCTTGGTAATCGGCAAAGAGGTCGAAGTGGTGGCTGGCAAACACGACCGTTACGGCCGCACCGTCGGGAAGGTGTTGGTTGCTGACCCAAGCTGCCAATCCAGTCCGTGTCCCAAGACACTGGATGCAGGCCATGCCCTGATCACGATGGGGTTGGCGTGGTGGTACCGGAAGTACGCGCGCGAACAATCGGCGTCGGATGCCAATCTCTATGAACTGGCAGAGAACGAGGCCCAGGCACAGCGCGTGGGACTGTGGGCCGATGCGCATCCATCGCCCCCTTGGGATTGGCGACACACATCCCACCGATAGCGGCCCCAGAGAGCATTTCTGTTCCGGGTCGCCTCAATTGACCTGATGTTTATCAGGTCATATACTGCAGCACGTTGGCGTGGAGAAATGCCATGAGCAAAAAAAAGACCGAGGGCATCACCGAGCCGCAGGCAAAGACACTGCGGATGATCTGTGAAATTCTGGATGCCAATGGTCTGCCCCCGACCGTCAAGGAATTGGCGGACGCGTTGGGCATCAGCCATGCCAGTGCCCACGAACAGATCGCGCAATTGGTGCGCAAAGAGTATTTGAGGAAAGAAGAACGAAAAGCACGAAGCATCGTCGTCATCAAACGCCTGGACTGATGGCAGCGAGTTAATGCCATAGGCAAGGGGGAGTCTGCATGGGTCATGTTCGACTTGGACTGCTGCCAAGGTCGAAAGCGTGGAAGGAAGTGGTCGGCTTGATTGCCGCCGGAGCCGACGTTTCCCAAGTGGCCAATGCCACCATCACCGCTGCCGAGAACGCCTTCTCCTTTGTCATGAACGACATCGGGTACACGGAGGCCGTCTGGCTGATGACGCAGCTTGCTATTGCGGCCAAGAAGACAGACATCCTGGCCCACCTCGACTCCGTGGGCATCTCGTTGCCCAGTGATGCCACCCTGACTGATGTGACGACGTCCATTTCAGAGGCACTTGATCGAGCCACGGACGCTTCAGGCAAAAGATCAGACCTTGGCGAGCTGGCGGGACGTGCCCTGGTCGGGGCGGTGGCCGATGCTTTATCCCCCAAGCTGCACACCCTGTTTCCATCCGACCCGGACACGATGCGGGCTGCACTTTCGACCTTGGGCAAGCAAAAGGAGTTCGGGGAGCTCTCGCGGAGTTTCTTTGCCCGACTGGCCAACGAGAGCCTGCAGTATTTCCTGAGCAAAAACCTGAATACCAATCTCGGCGAGGGGATGCGCTTTGCGACGATGAATCAAAAGGCGCAATTTGATTCCGCGTTGACGACCCACACCCGGGAAGCGTCATTGATCGTGGAGACGTTTTCCGCTGGTTGGTTTTCCAAGCACCGCTTCGAGGAAAGCGGGGTCATTTCAAGAAAATCGTCTGATGGATTCGCAGGCTACGCGCTGAAGAAGATGACAGATGAACTGAAGGCGGGAGCGCGCAGCGATGCAAGATAAGCGGTACATCATTTGTGGCAACGCTTCGGCCAAAGGCATCAGCGACGATCCCAAACGCGACCTGCGGCTTCGGCTTTCTGGTAAGGAAGGGCAAGGCAATATCACGCTGCGCATCGAGGACATCCACAGCAAGATGGTTCGAAGCGTCCCGACCCAGTTTCACGATCTGTTGGAGATTGCCACCTACGTCTACAGCGCCGATCAGGCCATCAAGCGCGGTGCGGACGATGTCGACAACTTCGGCGACGGCTGGCGGCGCGACCTTCACTTCGTGGTGCCGGTTCGCAACCTCGATTTCTGGCGCTCGGCGAATGTCCTTGCGACGTTGCGGTCGACCTTGGGCTTCTTGTCCGACGACAACTACCAGTTCGACTTCGTCCAGATGGATCAAGATCACACGATCCAGGAATACCTCGAATTCAACGACACCCTACAGTTATTCGGGCGTCCCGAGCAGGTGGTGATGTTCTCCGGTGGCCTGGACTCCCTGGGTGGCGCGATTGAGGAAATCCTGACGCAGAAGCGCAGGGTGGTGCTGGTGACGCACAAGTCGACACCGAAACTGAACAACCGCCACCGAAATATGGAAACGCTGCTGGCGGCGAAGGCCGGGGACAACGCGCCACACCACATCAGCGTCCGTGTCCACAAGACCAAAGGGCTGAACCACGAGTACACCCAGCGCAGCCGATCTTTCCTGTACATGTCGATTGGCGCGACCATCGCCAAGATGCTCGGCCTCAAGAGCGTGCGCTTCTACGAAAACGGGGTCATCAGCCTGAATCTGCCGGTGTGCGCCCAAGTCGCCGGTGGCCGCGCCACGCGAACGACGCACCCCAAGGTCATGAAGGGCTTCCAAGAGATCATCTCCCTGGTGGCGGGCGAGCCCTTCACCATCGAGAACCCGTTCATCTGGAAGACCAAGGCAGATGTCGTCGAGGTCATCACCAAGGCTGGATGCGCCGATCTGATCGCGCACTCGATGACCTGCACCCACACCTGGGAGATGACGAACCAGCACACCCATTGCGGCGGCTGCTCGCAGTGCATCGACCGCCGGTTTGCCGTGGTCGCGGCAAAGGCCGACCAGTACGACCCTGCTGACCACTACAAGGTCGACGTTTTTACTCAGAGTCGCAACAAGGGCGACGACAAGATCATGGCAGCGGCCTACCTCGAACGGGCCAATCAGGTGAAGTCGCTGACCGATGTGACCCAGTTCATCAGCAGTTACGCCGAGGTGAGTCGGGTTTTTCGGTACCTCGACGGCAGCACAGCTCAGGCGGCGCAACGCGTGTTCGACCTGTACAAGCGGCACGCCACCGAGGTGACCGGGGCCCTTGATGAGTTGGTTTCACGGAACATCACCGCGATTCGGGAACGCACGCTCCCGGGTGACTGCCTGCTTCGGACGGTCTACGAGTCAGGTTCTGTGATCTCGGTACCCGCCGTCGCGTCGGCAGAAAAGATGCCGGACAACATCTTCCGAAAGCGCGGCAACGTCTGGGAGGCACGTTTCCAAGGGCGTGGGCGACACCCCATCCTGATCCAGGGCGTGGACAAAGGGGCCGAGTACATCAACCTGTTGCTTGCACATCCCGCCCGAGAGACCTCGGTTTTTGAGGTCGTTTGCGGGAGCGAAATCGGGATCATTGAGTCCGCTGCGAACACCGGACTGGATCACGACGACATCGAAGAGGGGTATCAAGTCTCTGTCGGGGTGCCGCTGGGTGATGCTGGCGTGGTGGCCGACAGAAAGGCGATCCAGCAGTACCGTGGCAGGTTCAACGAACTGGTCAGCGAAAAGGCAGATGCCGAGGCAGACGGAGACCATGAGCGCCTCGAGGAAATCCAGATCGAAATGGCCCAACTCGTGGCGGCAGTGACAGGAGCCCAAGGTAAGGGAGGCAAGCTGCGCAAGGTCGCCGACAGGAGAAAAAACGTCCGCGACGCGTTCCGCAACGCCGTCGACCGGGCCATCAAGCAGATCGACAAGTACGACAAGCCGCTGGCCCAGCACCTGAAGGACTCCATCAAGCACGGCAATGAAGCAGTGTACCGACCGGAGATCGCTGTCACCTGGGAAGTTCGTCCCATCGCAAACGATTAACTATTGAAACCAAACCCATCACCGAGCAGAAAATGTCAAAAACAGATGTCAAACAAACTGAAAACAAGACCAAGTCGGAAAAATTTTCCGTGCCATGCGTCAAGTGCAACGGTGCAACGAAGCACCAAGTTCTAGCCTCGATTGATGTGGATGGGGAGGCATACGACCAGGGCGAAGAGTGGAGCGTCAACTGGGTTGATCACTATCAGGTCATCCAGTGCGGTGGGTGCGAATCGATTTCATTCCGCCACACAAGTTGGTTTTCGGAAGACGCTGATCCGATGTCGGGTGAGAGCGGCGAGACAGAACGGCTTTACCCCAAACGAGGACTGGAGACTCTCCCGACGAAGCCGTACTACAACGTGCCCTCCAATCTACGGAGGATTTACAGTGAGCTAATTGACTGCTTTAACAACGACAGTCCAACTCTCTGCGCTGCTGGTCTCAGAGCAATTGTCGAAGGAATTTGTGCCGAGCGAGGTGTCCTGGATGGCCCTGTAGAGCAAACCTTGAAGGACGGCAGCAAAAAAATCGTAAGGAAAGATGACCTCCGAGGCCGAATTTCAGGTCTCCAAGAAAAGGGACTGCTTACCCAAACGAGCTCAGACACCCTTCACGAACACCGATACCTTGGCAATGACGCGGTGCACCAACTTGCGCGCCCATCAACAGATGAACTTCGGCTTGCGATTGAGATCGTCGAACATACGCTGGAGCAGTTGTACGAGCTGCCTGAGAAGGCTGAAGAATTGAAGCGCGCAAAGGCACTGCGACAAAAAAAGCAGTCAAAGGCGCATCCCTAGAATCTGACCACTGGTTTGCATGGAGTCTCCAGCGCGGCGGCGGTTTCCGTGACGAACAAGCAGTCGGAAGCCCGCGTCATTGCAGGCTTGGGCGCGGAGTCGTCCTTCGCAGAAACAGAGAATGGGCGTAAACAGAGAACGGAAAACCGCCCGACACGGGGCTGTCCGTGGCAGCGGCGTCCGTCGCAGCGGTGCAGGAACCCGCGCCACCACAGGGGAGAACGGGCGAAAAAAAACCAACCGAGAACGGTTGGTTTTTTAAATAGTGGTGGAGACGAGGAGGATCGAACTCCCGACCTTCGCATTGCGAACGCGACGCTCTCCCAGCTGAGCTACGTCCCCACTTGAGCAGATGTTATCAAAGTGCCGCGCGCGCCGCTGATCCACGTGTT
>Ga0209066_10000485_pt1 | contig 58344 bp, 38 predicted proteins | sample All_14_2_FD_187198 | JGI IMG/M metagenome (GOLD analysis project Ga0209066, IMG submission 187198) | Freshwater microbial communities in response to fracking from Pennsylvania, USA - Allegheny Zone_MetaG_DW_15 (SPAdes) (version 2) ...
CGAGCATTCGGCCATTGATTCATTTTCGTTTTGTTAGCGATTTGCACCACACACAGCACATTTAGAACAAAAACAATCACAGCCTGCCGTAATCAAGCTACTTTAAATGAACTCAATCTCGCTTCAAACAGAAGCTCCATCTGTCGAAAACACCACCCAACCGAACGACGGCCTAGTTAAGAATGCAGTCATCTTGGCCGCTGGCAAAAGCTCCCGCTTCCGGGAACAGGGCGTCCTGAAACCTAAAGTGCTGATGCACCTCGGTGGCCTGCGCCTGCTGGAACGTGCCATCCTTACCCTCCATGCTTCAGGCGTGGAGCATTTTCGCATTACGGTTGGTGCCTACAAAGAGCAGATTATGGCCGAGATGAAAAGCCTCACCCGCCTGCAAGGCATTGATATTCAGTATATTGAATGCGACGACTACGAACTGGGCAACGGCGTAAGCTTCGCTGCGGGTGCAAAAGGCTTCAGCGATTCCTTCCTGCTCGCCATGTCCGACCACATCTTTGCCCCGGACACCGTCAAGGATTTCATCCAAAAAGCTAAGAAAACCCCTAACCTGCCCGCACTGGCCTGCGATGCCGACCTAGCAAACGTCTTCGACATGGACGATGCTACCAAGGTGGCCAGCCGCAACGGCTTCATCCACAATATCGGCAAGGAAATCAAGGAATACGACTTGGTGGACACTGGGCTTTTTTACTTCCCTAAGGGCTTTGGTGCCATGATTGCCGAAAAAGCAGCCCAAGGCGCACATTCGGTCAGTGGCATCATCCAACATTTCATTGATGGCGAAGGTGTCAGGGCTGTGGTGCTCGACAACGCCCAATGGCAGGATGTGGACGATCCCAACATGAAACAGGAGGCCGAGCGCCGCCTGAAGGCAATGTTCCCAACGCCCGAAGCCGCTGCGTTGTTGGTTCCAAAGCAAAAAGTAAAATTTGTGCAGAGCATTGGCGGAAAAAACAAATTCACCAAACTGCTGCCCTACGTCCTCGGCGTCGGCATCGTAGCCGCACTGCTTTTTAATGTCAGGCTGGAAGAACTGGTGAACTCCATGACCCTGATTGGCAACAAGGTTTTCCTAGTGTTCGCCGTGGCTTCGCTATGGATCATCACCAACACACTCTGCATGAGCACATTGGTGAGGGGGAAAGTACCTTTCATTGATTTGCTCTACAACCACATCACAGGGGAGGGTTACAACACCCTGCTGCCCCTTGCCTCCGTTGGTGGCGAGCCGCACCGCATCCAGCACCTGACCAACTGGCTCGACCTGCACGCCGCCAGCCGTGCCGTAGTGGTTGACCGCCTGATTCGGGCCATCACTGGGATGCTTTTTGCTGCCGTAGCCCTTACTTTCACATTGCTCACTGTTAAAATGAGCAGCGCAGTGCTGGTGACGGTAGCCGTTTTGGCAGTAGCCCACTACGCTGTCAGCTTGGGCATCATGTGGATTTCGCTGTCACAAGCCCCCTCGAAAATGGTGGGGTTTGTGCTGAAGAAATTCAAGATGGTGGAAGAATACCGCAGCGAGCCAATCCCTGCGGGTCGTTTCTTCGCTGCGATGGGATGGAAGTTCCTCAGCCGCATTTTCAGCCTCGTAGAAATGTACGCCATTTTCGCCATCTTGGGTTTTGACCCATCCATGGCCGACATCATTACCATCGCTGGGTTCATTGCGGTGAGCGCCTCCGTCTTTTTCATGCCTGCTGGTTTGGGCGTCAACGAACTGGGCATCGCCACGGCGCTGACCATCCTTGGCTACCCTGCCTCCATCATCCTCAGTTTCAGCGTGGTACGCAGGGCGAGCGTCATATTTTGGGCCATCCTCGGCGTGGCGCTGCACTGGACGGTGGCAGTCGCGAAAAAACTGGCAGTGAGCGAAGCCAAAATCTAAGCCAGCCGATTTTTTCAACAACAAAAAAGGGAGCTTGTGCAGACAAGCTCCCTTTTTTTGTTAGCGCCGAAGCACTTCTTCCTTCATTCCATTGTATTCTTCCTCGGTCAAGATACCTTGCTCCCGAAGTTCGCTCAAGCGCTTGATTTGGTCAAGCAGTGACGCTTGGTCGATAGGTTTTTGCGCCAGCAAATCTGGTTGTGGTTCAGGCTGGGCGGCGTTGAACTGGTAGCCGTTTTTTACAAAATCACGAAACGCAGGCTGGGTGCGCAGATAGGCTAGCGCCTCATGTTTTTCGATTTTGTCAAAATCAATAAAACCGAAGTGGACGGCCTTCGACAGGTGGAAAAACGCAGGGTCGGGGCGCTCGTTCAGGGAGTAGCAGCAGGCAACGTTGAAGTGGACGGCTGGGTCGTCGAATTTGATGGCCAGCGATTTTTTAAAGTCCTCCAATGCTTCTTCGTAGTCGAAATCCTTGAATTTCTGCAAGCCCGTGGCTTTGTACGGGTTGGGCGTCTCAGTGGCAGTGGCCTGGCGTTTTGCAGGCTGCCGGGCAGCGTTCTCCGGCTGATGGGCAGGGCGGTTCAGGTAGCGCTGGTTGTATTTTTCGTTGAACTCCTCCCGCCCCATCGAAAGCAGCAGCACCCCATCAATGAAGGACAAAATCAGCATGGCCAACACGATGGGAGCATTCATTTTTACCGACAGGAAGAAAAGGAAAAAGGTGCCAAGCAGATAAAATTTCCCCAATTTCCGTTCCCCAAGGTAGAAGCGGTGAATGCCCAAATGGCCAAATAGCAGTGCAAAAATCCCAGCCGTAGTTTTGTTTTTCATCCAAATAAAAAATTTGCCAACCAAGTTAGGATTTTAGTCGCAAATGCGCCAACCCATCAACTTATTATTCTACGAGGCGTTGAAAAACTCGGACAATCGTGCAAGGCATTTTTTTTACCCTTAATTTTGCAGGACTTAGGTTTGAATGAAAAAAATCCTTCGACATATCGCAGTTTATGGAATGGTGGCAACGGTCTGGGTAGCAACCACAGGCTTGAGCGTTCACCATTTGTACTGCTATTGCAAGGGTGAGACGGTAACATCCCTCTTCAAACCGACGGATGACTGCGAAAAGGAAGCCAACGACAAGCCTTGCTGCAAATCCAAAACCTGCGGTCAAAACCTGGCCACCAGCAAGCACAGCTGCACTGACTGCACGTCCGAGTTCGTGAAGCTGGATGTGAAGTACCTACCCAGTTTCCTCGACCTGAAATTGCAGGGCTTTTCTGCTCCGCAAATCCCCCAGTTTGCCTTCCTCCGCCAGTTTAATTTAGAAAAAAATGCCCCCCACTGGGCGCACGACCTGCCTCCCCCACCCGCTGGCAAAGCACTTTTGCCCTGGATACAGTCCTTTCTTTGTTAGTGCCCGCTGATTAATCTGCGCATTCAAGACTAATCAGTTCAACCTGCGTTCCCGACCTGCTGCCGGAACGCCCAATTTTTCAAAAATGAAAGCACTGACATTTTCCATTTGTTTGATAATCAGCATTTTAACAACTCTACGGCAATGTTTTTAACGAAAACGGCGAATCGCTCATTGGCGCAACAATCTTGTGGGAAGGGACCGACCTCGGCACTGTGACCGACGGACACGGCGATTTTTGGCTCGAAAAACAAGCCGACACTGCCAACATTGTCATCCAGTACGTGGGTTACAAGCCCCTTACCGTCGAAATTTACCCAAGCGAGGACAGCGTCTTCGTGAAGGTGGAGGGCGTCGCAGAATTGGAGACGGTCGTGGTGACGGAGCACCGAGGCGATAACTACACCTCCACACTCGAAACCCGCAACATCGAAACCATCACTTCCTGCGAGCTGAAAAAGGCGGCCTGTTGCAGCCTTGCCGAAAGCTTCGAGACCAACGGCAGCGTGGATGTGATGCGGCAGGACGCCGTAACCAGCACTTCCGAAGTCCAAATGCTCGGCCTTCGGGGCATTTATTCGCAGTTGCTCGTTGAAAAAAGGCCAGCATTTACTGGCCTCGGCAGTCCATTGGCGCTGGAATACATCCCCGGCACCTGGGTCAGCGGTATCCAAGTTTCGAAGGGTGTGAGCACTGTGCAGAACGGCCCGCAAGCCATGACCGGCCAAATCAACACTGAGTTGGCGAAGCCATTTCAGGATAAAAAATTGTTCGTAAACGCCTTCGGCTCAACGGTGGAGCGGGGCGAGTTGAACGTACATTTGAACAAAAAAATCAACGAAAAACTGAGCAGTGGGCTGCTCCTACACGGCAGTACGACCCAAGGGGAACTCGACCGGAACGAGGACGGGTTCATTGACCAGCCCAAAAAGAAAACCCTGACGGCGCTGTGGCGGAATTTTTACCAAGCGGAGAATTTCAGCACCCAGTTCAACGTGCAGGCCCTCACCGACGAGCGCCAGAGTGGCCAATCTGCCTCCTTCGACGGTGACCCGCTGGCTTATCGTATCGAACAACGGAACCGCCGGGTGGACCTGTTCGGCAAGTTCGGCTACTTCGGCTTCCTGAAGCCAGAGACCTCCGTCGGGTTCATTTACGGCGGCTCGCTGCACGACATGAAAAACGCCTTCGGGCAAACCCGCTACAACGGCCAGCAGCGTAGCGCCTACGGCAACTTGATTTACGCCAGCTTCATCGGCACCACCGAGCACAAGCTGAACCTCGGTGCCAGTTTCCAGTACGACGACTACAAGGAGTTCCTCAACGAGGCGGATTTCAGCAGGACGGAAGTGCTGCCCGGCGTGTTCGGGGAGTACAACCTGACCCGTGACAAATTCGGCATCATTGCCGGGTTGCGGCTCGACCACCACAACCGCTACGGGTTTTTCGCCACCCCGAGACTGAACCTCAAATACAATTTCAACGACAACACTATCCTGCGCCTGAGCGGCGGGCGGGGTGTGCGCACAGCGCAAATCCTTTCGGAAAACATGGCCGTGATGGCCAGCAACCGCCAGTTCGTGGTGGACCAGTCGCAGCTCGGCATCGAGGACGCTTGGAACGTGGGCCTGAATTTCACGAAAAACTTCAAGCTCGCCGGCAAGAGCGCCAGCCTCGTCGCCGACCTGTACCGAACGGCGTTCGTGAATCAAGTGGTGATGGACATGGAGAGCGAGCAGGGCAAGGTGCTTTTTTACAACCTCGATGGAAAAAGCTACTCCAACTCGCTGCTCGTGCTAGCTTCGTGGGCACCGTTTTCGGGGTTCGACATGAAAATGGCCTACAAACTGAACGACGTGAAAGTGACCTACAACGATGGTCACGGCCTCACCGAACGTCCGCTCACCGCACGCCACCGTGGCCTTGTGACGATGAACTACGAGACTGCCAGCAAGAAATGGATGTTCAATATGAACACGCAAATCACTGGCCGTCAACGCTTTGCGCACAGCCACGGCGTTCCTTCGGAGCTTATCGGTGATTTCACGGGCTACTCGCCCGCTTACGCCGTGGTGAATGCCCAAATCACCCGCCGCTTCAAAACCATTGAGTTTTACCTGGGGGGAGAAAACCTCACGGACTACCGCCAAACCAAGGCCATCGTGGATTGGGAGCACCCCTTCGGGCAATATTTTGATGCAATGCAGGTTTGGGGGCCGCTGGTGGGTGCACGGGGCTACGTTGGCGTCCGCTGGTGGATTGATTAGTTCCCTCCGGGAAACGCTACAGCAACTATTTTCTCGAATAAATGAACATAAGCCAGCCGCATTACTATTTGTTGGTAATGCGGCTTTTTCGTTCCAATGTTAAGTTTTTGCTCCCAATGAAAACTTAACATTAAGCGATTGTTAAGCGCCGTAATTTTGCACCATCATTTCAACAAAAAAACAATACGGATCATGGGAAAACTACTTGAATCAATGGATAAGAAAAAAATGCAGGAACACCCTGAATTTGCGGCGCTAATGAAGGATTGGAAGCTGAAGAAAGCAGCTTTTGAGGAACTAAAAGCCAAAAAGGACGCTGCAAAGGACGCCATGAAAGCAGCAGAAAAGGCACTGAAAAAGGCGCTGAAAAAGAAGCCTGCCAAAAAGGCGGAACCGAAAAAAGCAGTTGCAAAAACAGCGGAAGCACCAGCTAAAAAGACAAATAAATTAGCTGCAGCCAAACCTGCCAAAGCGCCCGCAGCAAAGCCAGCAGCTTCGAAAAATGCAGCGAAGAAAAACGCAAAAGCTTAGTCCAAAGCTACCGGAAAAGCCCAGTAAATGCTGGGCTTTTTGATTTTAATCAACACACAAAACCGGCTCGCCGCTCCCAACTTCACCGAAAACATTACGAAGGAAACTGAAAAACCAATGTGCTGCTTCAAGCAGGCACGGCCCGCCTTTTGCCCAACAAAAGCACGGGCAGCAGCACCAATATAAAAAGGAGCAAAGCCACGGCCTCGCTACTAAGCAAGTACCACGGGTAGTCGCCTAGGTAGTCGAGGGCGGAAGCGGTGGGCGGCTTGCGCATGAGGTAGGCGTAGTTGGAACCGAGGAGCAAGTTGATGCCAAACAACGCAACTATGTAGCATTGAAGCATCAGGAACGAGCGCCAGAGGCTTTTCCACGTCGGGCGGATGCCATAGACCACAGTGGCAAAAACGGCGAAGACAATCAGCCCGCCATGTACCGTCCAATATTTTATAAAAGTATAATGCGGAAATCCCTCAAAGAGATGCGGCGTAAGCACTGCCTGCATGGTGCCCGCCAATATCCAAAAATAGAGCACTTCGTGGATGCGGTGTTTTGGCGTCCACATCAGGAATGGCAGCAAGAGTGCGGTCATGTTGCAGATGTCGAAAGGCAGGTCGGTTTTGTAATCGAACAGCCCCTCCGCCATGCGGAGTGCAATCCAAGCCAGCACAGCGAAAGCAAAAACGAGGGTCATGCCCCGGCCAACGGCGAGTTGTTGCTTTTTGCTTAGGTATTTTTTACCGAAAAAAGCAAGGCCGAAGGCCAACAACAGGGTCAGCGCAATCATCATAAGGTGCTGATGACCAAAGAGTTGGAAGGCAGTATTAGGTCGGAAGAACAGCAGTTCACTGGTCGGCATGGCTGGCTGGTTTTGTTTTGCCCTGCTGTTTACGGCAAACTATGGAGATGGCGAAGCATGGGAAGGTTATTTTTAGGACAAATAATTGAAAGCCAAACCATGGCCCACGGGTCAGACAACTTTCATAAAAAGCGCTGGCATTGTCACCTACAATGTCAACATTTTTTCATTTTAACCGATACATGCGCCAAAACTTAGCTGAAATTGGGAATAGCGCTATCTTTCGCAACATTTTATACCAACTATGCGACAACCACTTTTACAAACACTATTTACCCCTTCCATTTTATTACTTGCCTTTTTTATTTGTTCTACCCAGTTGCAAGCGCAGTTTACAGCTTTCGGCAGTGCCAACTGCGGTGGTCAATGCTGCGAACTGACGCAAGACCAGAGCGGCCAGGCGGGTTCACTTTTTTCCATGGCAACCGTTGACCTGACGCAGCCGTTCAGCCTGGCTGCCTCCCTCAGCTTTGGTTGCAAGGACGCAAATGGTGCGGATGGTATCGTCTTTGTTTTTGCAGCTACCCCAGGTTTGGGCGTGGGCGGCGGTGGCATGGGCTACCAAGGCTTGGGCGCTTCGATAGGTATTGAAATGGATGACTACCAAAATGGCGGTTTTGGCGACCCAGGCTCCGACCACATGGCCATTCAATCCAATGGCAATATGAACCACAACCTCGTGGGGCCTACCGACATTCCAAATATCGAGGACTGCGGTTACCACTGTTTCAGCGTCAATTGGAATCCAGCCACGAACACCCTCAGCGCCACGCTCGATGGAACGACCGTCACTTATGTTGGCGATATCACTGCTTTTTGTGGCTCCAGCGCCTACTACGGCTTCACTTCCGGCACAGGTTCTCTTTCAAATCCGCACTTGGTTTGCTTAGGCGCACCGCCGCTCGTTCCCATGAACGACGTGACCATTTGTCCTGGAGAAAGCACCCAATTGCAAGCCGATCCCACCGGCTCCTCCTGGACTTGGCAATCCGACCCAACGCTCAGTGCCACCAATATTTCCAACCCAACCGCCACCCCAACGAGCACCACAACCTACAACGTCACCATTAGTTATGGCTGTGGCTATACGAATTCAGACGACGTGACCGTCACGCTCGCAACACCGCCAAATGCCAACGCCAGCAGCAACACCCCACTTTGCGAAGGGGAAAACCTCCAATTGAATGCCTCCGGGGGATTGAGCTATGATTGGTCGGGGCCGCTGGGCTTCTTCTCCAGCCAGCAAAACCCCATCGTAAACAACGTGACCACCCTCCAAAGCGGCACATACACCGTCACGGTAACGGATGCCGACGGCTGCACGGCTTCGGCAAGCACGCAGGTGGTCATCAACCCGAATCCCATCGTCAGCATCGTAGCACTGAATGGGCCGCTTTGTTCCAATGGGGATCCCGTCACCATGCAGGCCATCCCAGCGGGTGGAACCTGGGGTGGTGCGGCAAGTTCTACTGGGCAAGTTGACCCTACCATGCTCGTGCCCGGATCGCATATCGTTACTTACACCTATGTAGATGCCAACGGCTGTTCCGCTCAGACAGACTACAGTGTGGAAGTCGTGCCAGCGCCCCTCGTTCAGATTTTCGCCGCAGGGCCGTTCTGCCAAACTGACCCGCCCGTCACCCTCAACGCCGACCCATCGGGCGGCATTTGGTCAGGCGATGCGGATCCGTTCGGGAACGTGATTCCAGCCAATCTATCGCCCGGTTTGCATTCCGTTCATTATGAATATACCGATATTTTCGGATGCGGTGGGGAAGACGATTTGGACTTTTTCGTGCAACCAGGCACCACCGTCACCATCCAGCCAGTTGGGCCATTTTGCGCAGACGCCTCCATCCAAACCATGACAGCTAGCCCCACTGGAGGCGCTTGGGGCGGTGCTGCCACTTCCAGCGGCCAAATCAATCCCGCCACACTCGGCCCTGGCATGCATGAAGTATATTATTTTTTAAATATCGGAGGTGCTTGTCCCGGTGCGGATACGTTTGCGGTGCAAATCCTGACCCCACCAACTGCCACCATCAGCGGCAGCGGCACTATTTGCGATGGCACCATCACCACCACTGGCGCAGGGCCTTTGGAAGTCACGTATGTGGTTAATAATCAATCACCTACGACCATCACCGTACCTACAGGCACCACTACGGTTTCGGCAACTGCGGCAGGCACCTACACCATCACGGACGTAGTGGATGCGCACGGCTGCCACGGTACGGGCAGTGGTTCGGCCCAAGTCACGGTGGTCGGCTCGCCGACCGTCTCCGGCCTTGATTTCAATTGCAACGGCGACAACTCCGCTTACACCGTCACCTTCACCATCAGCGGGGGCGACCCGGCCACTTACTCCGTCACTGGCGCAATACCCGGCACGCTGACCACAAGCCCGCCCTATGTTTTCACCAGCAATGCCATCCCTACTGGCAATGCCTACAACTGGACGGTCAACGATGGAAACAATTGTGACCCAATCACCCTCACGGGCAATCATTCCTGCGCCTGCACCACTGAGGCCGGGACGATGAGCAGCACGCCACTACAAGCCTGTGTCGGCAGTACCGTCACGGCGGCCCATAACGGCGACGAGGTGTTGGATGCCAATGACAACCTGATATTTGTGCTGCACAGCAGCAACGGCAACAGCCTCGGCACCATTTTCGACAGCAATTCGACGGGCATTTTCGGCTTCGTGCCACCGATGGTGGCAGGCACAACCTACTACATCTCTGCCGTGGCGGGTGACAGCACCGCAAATGACGGCGTTGACCTGCAAGACCCCTGCCTTTCGGTATCGTTCGGGCAGCCAGTGGTGTTCACAGCACTGCCGACCATCACATTGGCCAATGACCAGGAAATCTGCACAGGCGAGTCAGCTACACTTTCTTTTACCCTGACGGGCAATGGGCCATTCGACGTGGTGTATTCAAACGGCAGCCAGAATTTCCCGCTGAACAACATCCTGAACGGCCACACGATTACCGTCACGCCGACCGCCACAACAACCTACTCCATCGTTTCGGTGGGCGACAACAGCAACCCGGCCTGCACTTCCAACCTGGGCAACAGCGTGACCGTGACCGTTTGGCCGAAGGTCAACACCACCCAAACCATCAGCATTTGCGAGGGCGAGAGCGTGGTTTTGGGGGGCGCTCCGCAAACGACGCCCGGCACCTACACCGACTCGCTGAGTACGGTGCATGGTTGCGATAGCATCATCGTTAGCACCTTGATTGTCAACCAATTGAACACGACCTACCTCAGCGACGCTAGTTGCAACCCCGCCGATGTGGGCACTTTTATCCAAAACCTGACGAATCAAAACGGCTGCGACAGCACCGTCATCACCACCGTGGTGTTCTCCCTGACGGATACAACCTATGCCACTGGAACGACCTGCAATCCAGCAATGGCGGGTGTTTTCACCCAAAATTTCGTGACGCCGCAAGGCTGCGACAGCACGGTCATCACGACGGTCGCACTGTTACCTTCAGACACGACACAACTCTTCGACACGAGCTGCAACCCAGCAAACCTAGGTAGTTTCATCACCGTTTTATCCAATCAATATGGCTGCGACAGTGTCATCATCCTGACGGTCAGTTTCTCGCAGAGCGATACCACCCTGCTCACTTCGACAACCTGTAACCCAGCAGCGGCAGGCGTTTTCACTCAAAACCTTGTGACGCCAGAAGGCTGTGACAGCGTGGTCATCTCCACCGTGGCACTGCTGGCCAGCGACTCGACCTTCCTCACAGACACGAGCTGCGACCCCAACAACGTGGGCAGTTTCATTCAAAATCTGACCAACCAAAATGGCTGCGACAGCACCGTCGTGCTCACCGTAACCTACTCGGCCAGCGACACCACCCTGCTCAATTTGTCCACCTGCAACCCAGCAGCGGCGGGCGTTTTCACACAAAACCTCATCACGGCGGACGGCTGCGACAGCCTCGTCATCACCACGGTGGCGCTGCTCGCCAGCGACTCGGTTATCCTTACATCAACCAGTTGCAACCCCAGCAGCGTGGGCACTTTCGTACAAAATTTAACCAACCAAAACGGCTGCGACAGCACCGTCGTGACGACGGTGACGCTGCTGCCGAGCGACACAACGATACTCACCGCATCGAGCTGCAACCCGCAGGACACGGGCGTGGTGATTCAAATCCTTTCGAATCAATTCGGGTGCGACAGTACCGTCATCATCACCACCACGCTGGTGCCGCCGGCCCAATGTGGCGTGGAATTCACGCTGACGGGCAGCACCGTGCCTTGCGGTCAAACCGTCGGGCCACTCACGCTCACGGTGACGCTGGGCGAAGGGCCGTTCAACTACGCATGGTCGGGGCCGCAGAGCGGGTCCGGCACGGCTGGGCAGGTGAACCTGCCGCAAATCATCGGCAACCTACCACCCGGCAACTACTCTGTCACCGTGACCGCAGCGAACGGCCTGACCGCTTCGGCAACGGCAACGATTGGGCAAAACTTCCCGCCGACACTGAGTGCGCAGGTAGTTTCGGACTACAACGGAGAGGCCATCAGTTGCTTCGGGGAGGCGGACGGCAGCGCCGCTGCCACGCCCGCTGGCGGCACGCCGCCGTTTAATTTTATTTGGTCAAATGGCCAAGCCACTGCCACAGCAACCGACCTCGGCATCGGGAACTACTCGGTAACGGTGACCGACGCCAACGGCTGCACGGCCTCCAGCAGCGTGATTATAGGAGAACCGACCGAGCTTTCGCTGACTTTCAGTGTGAACGATTTGAACTGTTTTGGGCAAAGTAACGGGGCAGTGACAGCTGTCGCCAGTGGTGGTACGCCGCCTTATACTTATACATTGGATAATGGTACTCCGCAAAATTCCGCCACGTTCCTTGGCTTGGCAGCAGGTACTTTTGAGTTGACGGTTACAGATGCGAACGGCTGCTCGGCCGCAGGATTCATCGGAGTAAACGCCCCCGTGCCCGTGGATGTGAACCTTGGGGACGACCAGCACATCAGCCTCGGCGACGAGACTTCGCTGGATGCCCTCGTGAATTTGCCGTTTGACCAAGTGGCGGAAATAGTCTGGCAAGGGCTTGACTCCGTGGAATGCGGCGATTGCCTGGAGCAGCCCGTAGTGCCGCTTTTCACGACCACCTACAGCGTGGCAGTCACTGCTGAAAACGGCTGCACGGACTCCGACCAAGTCACCGTGTTCGTTGACCGACGCCGCAGCGTGTACATTCCCAACGCCTTTTCGCCCAACGAAGACGGGCTGAACGACGTGTTCATGATTTTTGCGAAGCCAGGCACGGTGAAAAAAGTGAAATCGTTCCTTGTGTTCAGCCGCTGGGGCGAGTCCATTTTCCAATATTTCAATTTTGAACCCAACAACCCCATTTATGGCTGGGATGGCAAGCACCGTGATGCGGAGCTGAACCCCTCGGTCTTCGTGTGGTTTGCCGAGATTGAGTTTTCGGACGGAGTGGTAGAATTGTTTGAGGGAGATGTAAGCTTGATTCGATAGCCTACTGGATAATTTGACCAAAACGCTGGTTAAATCCAGCGATGCCCTGCAAGCCCCCCGTGTGTACGAAAACGATTTCCGAGCTTTTGGGGAAATAGCCGGATTCGGCCAATTTCACAGCAGCAAAGCAGGCTTTTCCCGTGTAAACCGGGTCGAGCGGAATGCCCGTTTTTCGTTTGAAATCGTTGATGAAATCAATTAGTTCGGGTGTCCAGTTGGCGTAGCCACCGAAATGAAAGTCATTGAGGGTTTTCCAGTTTTGGTGCGGCTTTTCGCCGCAATGGGTGAGTAGGTTTGCGACTTCGCCATGCATGAAATCGCCTTTCAGGACGGGTATGCCGAGCGCTGTGGTTTTCCGCTCCGCAATGCCTGAGGCGATGCCTGCCAGCGTAGTGCCTGTTCCGCAGGCGGTGATGAAAAAATCGGGCGAGTGTCCAAGTTGGGCCTCCGTTTCCGTGACGATTTCGGCGCAGCCAGGCAGGGCTAGGCAATTGGCACCGCCCTGCGGTAAAACCAAGGCACGGCTTGCGTCAATTTTTAGCAATGTTAGCAGTTCGGTTTCTGATTTATTTCGCAGATTTGCCCTGCTTGTGAAAAACAAGTCCATTCCACACGCTTTTGCGAAGCCCAAAGTTGGATTGTCCGCACCACTTGCTTCACCACTGACGATACCCAAGGTTGAAAATCCGAATTCCCGGCCAGCCGCTGCCACCGCAGCGAGGTGATTGCTGTATGCCCCGCCGAAAGTGATGAGCTTGGCGAGGCCGAGGCGACGTGCTTCGAGCAGGTTATGCTTTAGTTTTCGCCACTTATTGCCGGAAACGTGCGGGTGCAGCAGGTCGTCCCGTTTCACCCAAAACCGAAGTCCGGCATCGGTGAAAACGGGCAACTCGACAAGCTGCAAAAGCGAAGGTGGTTTGGCAAGTAATGACTCCAATTTTTCCATAAAAAAGAAAAAAGCAATAGCCAAGCGAACAAAACGTTGATATAGCCTATCAGGCTAATTATCGCATTGTATTTGGCCGAGCTTAAGAAATTCCGAATGAAAACAAGGTTTTCTTGAAAACTTAATCTCCCCCTAGTCATGAAGAAGAAACAAAAAGCTAAGGAACAAAGCGTTGCGAAGCCGACCGTTGAAGCCCCAAAAATCGAGGCTGAATCAACTAAAAGCAACGACGGCGGCTACATTTGGCTAGTCTGAACGTACTTGAAAAAAGACGCACGTGGCAAGGTCATCACTTGTTTTTGACCTGAAAACATTCCTTCAAACCGACTAAATCAGGGCTTTGCGGCAGCAAAGTACCTGATTTTTTTTTGCCTAAAACACGGATGTTTCCAGTCGGTTTTTGCCTACCTTTCCCACCTGTTTTCAAATAAAAAATGATAGAAAAATGGCAATGCTGGAAGTTATCATCGGAATGATTTTCACGTTCATGCTGCTGAGCTTGTTGGGTACAACGCTCAATGAACTGATGTCGGCGTGGCGTGGCTGGCGTGGGTTTTACCTCGACGAGGCGCTGAAGCGGCTGCTGGAATTTGACGACAACCCTGCGGTTTTCAACAAGTTCAAGAACAACCCGATGTACAGGCAACTGATGCAACATGCGGCGCCGTTGCGCATTTCGCAGTCGCCCGCTTTCCTAAGTGCGCAGAATTTCTCGTCCATTCTGTCCAATGTGTTGAAGAAAAAAGACGGTGCGCTGAAATCGGTGGACGACTTCATCAAGGGCCTGCCGGAGGGCAGCCAGTTGCGGGAGGTGTTGGAACAGTTCAAGGAGGAAGGCCACACCACTGTAGAGGCGTACAAGGCCCGCTTACAGACTTGGTTCGATGACGTGATGTACCAGGCCAGTGGCTGGTACAAGCGGCATTTGCAGTTCGTGACTTTCTTCGTTGGGCTGGGCATCGCCGTGGTGCTGAATGCCGACAGCTTCCAGATTTACTCGCACCTTTCCACAAACGCCAACGCAAGGCAGCAGATTTCGGCGATGGCAAAGAACTACATGGGCTCCCGTGACTCGGTGACGACCACAAACCCAACGCCCCAGCAAAACCTGAGCACTGGGCAAGTAGTCAGTGGCGCTCAGAAAGCTGCGAACGACGCCGAACTGCGCACGGCCTACAATATCCTTGGACTCGGCTGGGGGTGGAACGATGTTACCGTCGGCTATAAAATTTGGCTGGCACGGCTGCTGGGTTGGCTCGTCACGGCGCTGGCCATCTCACTCGGTGCGCCATTTTGGTTCGATGTTTTGAAAAAAATTATCACCATCCAAAGCACAGGTACTGCCCCAAGCGGCACCACTGGCAGCGCCCAAGTCATCATCAACACGGGCAGCGGTGATGTTTCGCAAAAAACAGTGGATAAGTGAGTTGGTAATTGGTGATTCGTGGCTGTCTCTCAAATCACGAATCACCAATTATTTATCTAACGAATCAAGGCGGTAGCCCTCGATGATTTCAATGATTTGCTTCGCAAAATCGTCGGTTTCGGCGAAGCCGTCATTTTCGAGGGCGAGCGCCCAAGCTTCGTAGTCGGCGCCTTTCAGACGGGCAAAATTATCGTTGCAAAAAAGGCTGAAGTCCCGAAAACTAGCCCAGGCCGAGCTGTATTTGCGGTAGGCATGGCCCTGAAACTCCCGGCAGGCACCGTTCCAATTGCCGTTGCAGGGCATGGCAAACTGGTTGTTGACATCAAGGGTGAGGTCACGCTGGCCGGCGGCACTTTGGTACATTGCCACGGCGAGGATAATGCTGGCGGGGATATTATAACGCTTCTGTTCCTCCCTTGCCACCTTGGCGAAACGGGTCAGGTAAGCCTGCTTTTTTTCATTGTCAATATTGGAAAACTCGGTGCTGCGGGCGCTTCCAAAACCAGGGATATTGATGGCTGGCGCCTCCATTTTGCCGGTTTTGGGCGGCAAGGCGGCGGTGATGGCTGCCGCATCCGTGATTTTTTCCTTGGATTTGGCAACGGCGTTTTCCTTCTGGAAAATAGGTTCGTCCATCCGAACTTGAAAGTTCAGGTCTTTGCGGAACCAAGCAAACAGCATCAGCCCAGTGAGGGAAAGCTTGAACCAGTTATTCTTCAAGAATTGTCCAACAATACTTAGTGCAGTCGTATTTTTCATGGCAACATCGGTTTGAATTCAATGTGCCACAAATATAAAACAATTTGTTTTTAAAAACAAATTGTTTTTTAATCTTCCTTCACATTTACCCGAATTCTATCTTCCCGGTTGGCCAGTTCCCAGGCCGTGTAAAAAATCAACTGCCCGATTTTCTGCATTTTATCGAACATGATTTTGTCCACCGTGTCGGTAGGCTGGTGGTAATCCTTGTGGACGCCTGAGAAGTAGAAAATGGACGGGATGCCTTTTTTTGCAAAATTGTAGTGGTCGCTGCGGTAGTAGAAGCGGTTCGGGTCGTTTTTCGCATTGAATGTATAATCCAAATCGAGGTGGGTGTGGGCTGCATTGGCGGCCTCGTTGATGTCGTGCAGCTCCGTGCTCAGGCGGTTTGAGCCGATGACGTAGATGTAATTTGGGTTGCCTTCGTGCTTTTGGTCGGTGCGACCAATCATGTCCACGTTCACATCCGCCACAGTGTTTTCCAACGGGAAAACGGGGTGTTCGGAGTAATATTCAGAGCCGAGCAGGCCCTTCTCCTCGCCGCTGACCAGCAGGCAGAGCACGCTGCGGCGTGGCCCGTGGCCGTCTTTTTTTGCTTGCGCAAACGCCTTGGCAATCAGCATGACCGTGCTCGTGCCTGTGCCGTTGTCATCGGCACCGTGGTAGATGGCCGGGCCTTTTCTGCCCAAGTGGTCGTAGTGCGCCGATACGACGACGACCTGATTTTTCAGCAGTGGGTCGCTGCCCTCGATGTAGCCGAGCACGTTTGAGCCGAGCAGTTGGCGCTTGTTTTTCTTTTGCACCATGCTGAGGCGGCAAGGCAAATCCAAGTGTGAGGGCTTGCCGTTTTTCTTGATACTGTCCAACAATTTGTTGTACTTTTTCGTTTTCTTGCCCACGATTTCCTTGGCCAATGTGCTGGAAATGAACATGTTGTTGGCCAAATGGCCTTCTGCGTTGCCACCCTCGCCCATACGCATCTCCGGGCTGAGCAGCGTTTTTCGGGCTTCCCCGACGGTTGTTTTAATGTCCGCATCCACGAGGAGCACCGTGGCCACACCATGCTGGTAGGCTACCTCCATTTTCTTGCGCCAGTCGGTGCTCCAGGGTGAAAGTTCCGTTGTACCTGTTAACCACGATTTACCCTCGAAATTCACCGGTTCGTCCCGATAGATGAGGATGGTTTTGCCTGCCACGTCCACGTCCTTGTAGTCGCTGTACTGCGGGTCGTCAATGCCGTAGCCGAGGAACACGACCTGCTCCGTGGCGAAGCGCTCCCGGTTGCTGTTGGCGCTGGGGAAGGACACGAAATCACTGAGGTGGCGGTAGCTTTCGCCGTTGATGGTCAACTCGATTTGGCCGTTGTCCCAGCTTTCGGCGGTGAAGGCGATATTTTGAAAATATGTGCTCGAATCGCCGATGGTGGGCAGGCCAAGTTTTTCAAAATGGGCGGCAATGAAATCGGCGGCCTTGCGCTGGCCTTCCTGTCCCGTCTCCCGTCCTTCGAACTCGTCGGAAGCTAGCACGGTCAAGAGGCTTTGCAGTTCCTCCAGACTCAGCATTTCAGCATACGGGGCTGCGTTGGCAGTGGCCGTCAGCCATTTATCCCCTTGGGAAGGGTTTTCGGCAGGTGGGCTTGCCAGTTCGGGTGACATTTGCGCCAGCAAAACAAAACTGGACGTGAGGGACAGGACAGTTGCGAGCAGGAATTTTTTCATTGAAAAAGGTTTATGGGGTGGAGAAGGTGGAGAAGGTGGAGGAGCCGCTTCTGCTAAACATCCTAAACCCGCTAAACCCTGCTAAACCCCAAACGCCAGATAGACAGCAAAAATCGGGCATTTGTTGCGTGAGCGGCAAAAATAGGGGGATTTCACCATGTGACTCGTTTGTTTTAAGGGTAAATTGCAGGCTTTCATCCAACTCAAAATCGTGAATTATGAAAAACGTATTCTCTAACATCCTCTTTTTACTGGTTTTCAATTTTGCATTTGGGCAAATTGAATGGGTAGGCAACCATGAATTTTCTGAAGCAGCTCAGGGTATATTGAAGACTTCCAGCGGGCAGTATGTGCTTTTGCATGGGAATGGCAGTGGAATTACTGCTTTCAGCAACAACGGAGACATTGTTTTTAATTCCTCAATTGCAAACCTATTCTCTTATACAGAACTTGGAGCTTCGAGTATCCTTGAACTAAGTGATAGCACCTACATGTATATTGAGGGTGGCGTGGAGTGTGATATATTTACCTACTATATAATAAACTTTGACAAAGATTGGAATTTGCTTTCGTTGAACTACTGCAATGGAAATGGTCCTATGGCAATGTTTAGCGATCAAAGCGTTGCAATTGTCGGAAAATGGAACGATTCATTTGAAAGGATTACCCCTAGTGGCAATATAATCTGGGAAAAAGAACTTTATCCAAAGAGGATAGCCGACATCGCCATCAATTCCGCTGACAAAATCTTGGTTGCCACAGACAACGGCCTGTTTGAATACAACGCCAATGGTTCGCTCACCGACAGCTTGTCCAATTTTGTGGTTGACCGTTTGGAAATACTGCCCAATGGCAATCTATTGGCGCAAACCTCGGACAATTTATTCCTGTTTTCACCAGACTTCAACCAACTCAACATGGTTTTCGGCCAAGGGGATTCTATCACGGACATTGCCGTGAAGGGCAATGAAATTGCCGTGCTGACCACTGCACCAAAAATCCTGCGTTATGATTTGGGCTTAAATCCAATAGGTACGGTACCTCTCACGGGGCAGAATCAGACTTTCACCTCCTTGGATTTTGACGGCAACAGTTTCGTAGTGGCTGGTGGCGAGCAATATGGCGAGGGCGTCCATCAAAATACTTCCGCTTTCATCAAACAATTTGGCTTGGACGGCAGCACCATCAACACCAACGAGGATATTTCCATTGTAGACGTAAAACTTACTGGAGTTGTTGAAACTATGTTTGTAACCCCTCAACTTTATCAGGCGGCCTTGCCTACAGCATCAATTACCGTAAAAAACAATGGGAACAGTGTCGTAAACACACTGAATCTGAACTTAGGGTTTCCGGATTTCAACGTTTGGCTCTGGGAGTGCAAAGAGGTGCAAGTTTTCTCACGGACATTTGAAAACTTAAACCTACAATCTGGTGCAACTGTACAACTTGATTGGGCCAATCAATCAATCTACTTTGGAAACGAACCTATAGGCATGGAACTGGAAATGTGTTATTGGGCATCGATCCCAAACAACCATCTTGACATCAACAATGACAATGACGGAATCTGCGAAAGCATTTTGATTAGCTCCCAAAAAGAAATCTTCCCTGTCCATTTCATCCACTACTACAATATTGCCTCAAAGGAGCTGTATTTTGAACTGAATTCTGCGCTTGACACCGAAAATGCCACCGCCAACATCTTCAACGCTGCTGGCCAAATCGTACATTCTAAAAGCGTTTCAGAAATCCGCCAAACGGTGGATTTAAGCGCATTTCCCGATGGGGTTTATTTCCTGCAAATTATAACAGGCAATCGTGTAGGTGTGGCAAAGTTTGCGAAGTATTAATCGCTGAAAAAGAAGGTTTGTTATTTTATTGGTGTTTTGATTAGATTTGGCGAAGGAAAATAGAAGCTTACGCAGCAATTCCAGTCAAAAATCACTAATCACCAACCACCATGTACCAATTCACCTACGGCGGTAAAAACGGCGAAACCTTCCAACTCGCCGAAGCCAAGGACCTCGTCGTCGTCCGCACCGTGGACGATGCACCACTCCAGGAGCTTTCCCTCAGCACCCAAAGCCGGGACATCGTGCCATCGCTGCTGCCGATTGCCGCATTCCCGGAGGCCAACGTGACCGTGTATCGAGCGATGGCATCCGATGGTAAATCAGCCACTGCCATGCGCAATGCCGCCCGGAAAAGCCTTTCCAAGGAAGAGGGCGTCCGCTTCGCAGGGCGGGTGCTGAAAGACCCCGACACGGGCAGCATTGTCGTTTACACCGAAAACCTCTACTTGCAGTTCAAGCCAGATTTATCCAAAAAAAATTGCGAAGCCATCCTGAAAAAATACCAACTGACGGTCAAGGAAGACCTCGGCATCACGCCCAATTCCTATTTCGTGGGAGCACCGGAGGGCACGGGCGTGGAGGTTTTCAAGCTGGCGCAAGACCTGCTCGCACTGCCCGAAGTCGAAGCCTGCCACCCTGAACTGGTGCGGGAGCGCAAGTTCAAATCGCTGCACCCGATGCAGTGGCACCTGCGGGAAACGCAAATCAACGGCCTCACCATCAGCCAGCACGCCAATGTGGAAGCTGCTTGGGAACTGAGCCGGGGCAAGGGCATCACCATTGCCGTGCTGGACGATGGCGTGGATACCTCGCACCCAGAGTTCGACGGCAAGGTGGTCGCACCACGGGACACCCTCGCCAATTCCGACGATGCCAAGCCGAAAAATGCCAGCGAACGGCACGGCACGGCTTGCGCCGGTGTGGCTGCTGCCAGCGGCAGCGGCAAGGCATGCGGTGTTGCGCCGGAGGCGAAGCTCATGCCCATCCGGCTCGGAAGCATCGGCAGTATCAGCGAAGCCAAGGCGTTCAAATGGGCCGCAGACAACGGGGCGGACGTGATTTCGTGCAGTTGGGGGCCGGAAGACGGAGCTTGGTGGAGTGCCAGTGACCCGCTCCACACCCGACAGGCCCGCTTGCCGGACAGCGCCAAAGCGGCCATTGACTACGCCGTGGAAAAGGGGCGTGGCGGCAAGGGCTGCGTCATCACTTGGGCGGCTGGCAACGGCAACGAGGACGTGAAATACGACGAATACGCCAGCTACCCGAAGGTCATCGCCGTGGCTGCCTGCAACGACAGTGGGCGCCGATGTGTGTACAGCGACTTTGGCGATGCGGTCTGGTGCTGTTTTCCCAGCAATGATTTTTATGAACCAAAATTGAATCCCAACCGCCCCTGTACGCCCGGCATCTGGACGACGGATAGAACTGGAAAAAACGGCTACAACAGCGGAGGCATTAACGCAGAGCAACTCGTCGGCGACAAGGATGGGCTTTACACGGCCACTTTCGGCGGTACGTCGAGCGCTTGCCCCGGAGTGGCAGGCACGGTGGCGCTGATGCTGGCAGCCAATCCCGAACTGACGTGGGAGCAGGTGAAAACGGTCATCCGAAACTCCTGCGACCGCATTGATGAAAAAAACGGGGCATACGACGCAAACGGCCATAGCCCGAAATATGGTTACGGTCGGCTGAATGCGAAAAAGGCAGTGGAAAACGCCCTAGCCGCTGGGCAGTCGAAAACGGATGCACCTGATTTCAAAGTGAGTGGCGTGGTGCATTTCAACAAAACCACCAATGTTTTACTGACGAATAATCAACCTGTCGGTGAATCCCCCAATGGGGGAACTATGGAGTCTGAGCGGCTGCTGGGCTTACAAGTCAAATTGGAGCCATTCCACCCCGACCTGCACGTTTGTTACAAATTAATGGTGAAAAATATGGGGGAAACAGCATCTGTCAAAGACGGTTCCGTGTCAAAAATCAGTGACAAGCGGCGCTCGGCTGTCGGCATCTCCATCCAACTAGAGGGGCAGATGGCATCCAAATTTTCAGTGAAATATGCCGTGAAATTGAAAGGAAAGGCCAAATGGGTGGAGGCCAAAGATGGCGCTTGGGCGGGCAGCGACGATGCGAAAAAAGGGGAAACTGTGGAGGGGGTGCGTGTGTGGATTTGAACATCACGCCCGCAAATTCACCTTAAACAAATCCCTCGACTTCACCCAGACGGTGCCGACGATGAGCAACGACAATGTTCCCCCCGCCACCACGGACCGCACCGTGCCCAGCCAACTGGCCGCCATGCCCGACTCGAATGCCCCCAGTTCATTGCTGGCACTGAGGAAAATACCGTTCACGGCCCCTACCCTGCCCCGCATTTCATCAGGGACGATGATTTGCAAAATCGTCTGCCGCACCACCACACTGATGGCATCGAAAGCACCCGTGAAAAACAACGCCACAATGGAAAGCCACACGTTTTTTGAGAGTGCAAATACGATGGTAGCGACGCCAAAACCCGCCACGGACAGCAGCATATTGCGCCAAGCTTTGCCCATGACGCTGGTGAAGGACAGCAAAAACAGCGTCAGCACTGCCCCGACCGAGGGTGCTGCCCGCAGCACGCCCAGCCAGCCCGGCCCAACCTTTAAAATATCCGAGGCAAAAACCGGCAGAATGGCCACCACCCCACCAAACAGCACAGCGAAAAGATCGAGGGAAATGGAGTAGAGCAACATCCGGGTCTTGGCCACGAAAGCAATACCCTCCTTGACCTTCTGCCAGATATTGCCCGCTGTCTGTGCCTCGATTTTGCGGTCAGCAATCAAGAGAATACAAAGAAACACCGCCACATACAGCCCGATGACCACCAGCAGCGTATTGCTGAACCCGACCCAATTGTAGATAAACCCACTGACGCCCGGCCCAACAATGGCCCCGGTCTGCCACCCGGCACTGCCCCAACTGGCGGCGTTCTCGTAAACATGGCGAGGCACGAGGAACGGCTTCAGCGAGGAGGCCGTCGGGGCGAAAAAGGCGTAGCAGCCGCCCGTGACTGCAATTACAGCATAAATAATGTACTTCAGGCTGTGAGCCGCCGCTTCATCAGTCAGCATTTTTGACATAAAAAACAGCACCAGCGTACAAGCGGCGATGCCGCTGATGCTCAAGAGCAGAATTTTCTTTTTGCTCAATTTGTCGGCCAAATGGCCGCCCAGCAGTGAAAGCGCCATGAACGGCAGGGCGTACGAAAGCCCAATGAAACCAATGGCTTTGGGGTCGCTGGTGAGCCGAAAAAGCTCATAGCCGATGATTACCTCCTGCACCATGAAGCCAACCGTGAAAAGAAAATTGGCCACTATATAGTACACAAATTCCGGGTAACGGAAGGCCTGGAACGGGTCTTTTTTTTGCTCAGACATAGGTCGGGTTGAAATTGGCGCTATTCGGTCGGGCAACAATGTTTTTCAAATTGGAAAACAAAAAATGCAACTATTGGCCAACGTATCGAACCATCAGCCACAATGTTTCGCTTTTTTCATTTTTTTGCTTTCCCGGCCAAAAATACGATGAGTTTGATTTGCCCATCGTCCTTAATTTTTGGCCTAAAAACACCGCAATTCAGAAATAAATGAAGTCAGTTTTCCTTCCGATTTTAATGCTTTTTTGTGCCGCTGCGCAAGCCCAAATTACCGCTGGGCAACTGCTCGCCTCGGCTTGGGACGACCCCATCGTGCAACTGCACCGGGAGCAGCAAGCCTACTTGGAAGGCACCAGTTTCGAGATGCCGCTGCTGCGCAAACTGGAAATCCGCACGGAGACCCGCAATTTTGAGCCAAAACAACAGGAGTACGCCCTGCGCATCGGCACGAACGGATTCGGGATGCGGCGGACGCAAGCGGACATCTACGGCTCGATGAAGGAACTGAGCGAGTCCGAGCGGCTGATGCTCGTACACGAAGCCCTGCTCGACCGCTACGGACTGGTGCTCGACGTGTTTTTTACCCAAAAAAACCTGCGCCTGCTGGAGCAGCAGCGCCGGGTTTTGGAGGACAAAAAAGCTGTGTACAGCCAACAGCTTGCACTGGGGCTACAGGATAACCTGGATGATTTTTTCAGAACGGAGGACGACCTGCTGAAACTGAAGCAGAAGATTTTTGAGGCAAAAACCGACTCGGCCCAGCAACTGACCCGGCTCAAGATTTTCACGGGGAAATCGGCCCCAATTATTGTGGACACGCTCGTGGAGCCGTTGACTCTGGTCGTTTCTCTGGTCGGCTCGCTGGGCATCACGCCGGATTTGCGGCACCGTTTGGCGCAAGCCCAACTTGCGCAGCAACAAGAAAAAATGGAGGGCATGGAAGGCCGCAACCTCCTGAACTACCTCCAGTTCCGCTACTCTGGCAACCCGAAAGACCTGTTGGAAGACCGCTTCGCAGTGGGAGCGGGGGTCAGCCTGCCTTGGCCAAACGGCTCCAAACTGAAGCAGCAGGAACTCCACCTGCAAACACTGGAGGCGCAGGCCAAGGCGGAGGCAGAGCGCCTCACGGCAGCCAACGCCCTTGCGCAGAAATCGGGCGAGTGGCAGCAGTTGCTGGAGCAGTACGATTTTTTGCAAAAGCAGGCCAGCGAATTCCGACAAAACTACAACCCCCGACAACTGAACGCCAGCGGGCTGCAAAACCCCGAAACCCTGCTCCGAGTGCAGGAAACCCTGTCCGGCCTCGATTTGGAGCTGGCTTCGTTGGAAAAACAGATTTACCAAAAGTACATCAGCCTGCTCGGCGAAACGGGCCTGCTCACGCAAGAACCCGCCCGAAACTACCTTTCCCCGTCACTCGATTTGATTTCCCGCTGACAGTTCCTGAACATTCGCAATGACTCGTTGCAATGGATTGAAGAACTTTGTTTTCCTTTGGAAAAATTTCACAAAAAGCTTTTACCAAATGCTCAAAACATTACGCTTCGCTGGCCTGTGGGCCGCTTTTTTTTGCTTCGCAAATAGTCTCTCGGCGCAGGTCGTGCTGAACGAATATTCGGCAGCCAACCTCGAATCTACCCCCGACAACTACGGCAAACACGAGGATTGGCTTGAACTTTTCAACCCCGATTCTGCGCCCGCCGACATCAGTGGGTTTCAACTCAGCGACAACCCCGACATCCCCGGCAAGTGGATTTTCCCGCAGGGAACAACCATTGAGCCAGGCAGCTACCTCGTCGTTTGGCTGTCCGGCAGGGACGAGGTGAGCGGGGGGCACTACCACGCCAATTTCAAAATCACGCAAACCAAAGGCACTGCGGAGCGCCTCGTGCTGAGCAACGCCAGCGGCATTGAAATTGATAGCCGAAAGGTAAAAAAACTGCAACTTGGTCAATCGGCTGGCCGCAAGACGGACGGCGGCGACGACTGGGGCATTGCCACCAATCCAACACCCGACACCAGCAACAATACCACCTATTTCTTTGAAGATTTTGTCAAATCGCCCGATTTCAGTCAGCCCGCTGGGTTCTACCAAGATTCTGTAGTGGTGGAAATCACCTGCGAGGACTCCACTGCCATAATCCGCTACACCACCAACGGCAACCTCCCGACGCAGAACTCGACTATCTACACTGGGCCAATTACCCTGCATGAAACGAAAGTGCTCAAAGCTATTGCCTTCAGCAATGACCAGACATTGTACCCCAGTTTCCTGGAGTTTTCCACCTATTTCATCAATGAAAACTTCACCCTGCCTGTGGTATCCGCAGCCGGCACGCAACTGCCACAATTGGCCAACGGCAACCAAAATCTCCGCCCAAAAGGCTCGTTCGAGCTATTCGGATTGGATGGCAGCCGCACTGCCAAGGTCACAGGTGAACTCAACAGCCACGGGCAAGATAGCTGGGTGAACAGCCAACGCAGCATTGACTGGGTGAGCCGAGACGAAATGGGCGAGGACAACGCCATTGAGGAACTGCTTTTCCCCGGCCTGAGCTTACGGGACGAATTTCAGCGGGTCATCATGCGGGCGTCGGGCGACGACAACTACCCCGGCGGCAGCAATTACACCGAAAACGGCGAACCCGTGAGCGCCCATGTGCGGGATGCCTACATCCACAACCTTGCCCTGCAAGGCGGCATGCACCTCGACGTGCGCATGAGCTCCAAGTGCATCGTGTTTTTCAATGGTCAATACTGGGGCGTTTACGACCTGCGCTCCCTGCCCGACGAGCACGACCACACCGATTTTGAATACAACCAAGGTAAGTACGACCTCGAATACCTGCTCACTTGGGGCAACACTTGGGCACAGTACGACGCCGAGGGCATGGCTTTCCAAAACTGGGAAAACCTCTACAATTTTGTGGAGACCAACGACATGGCCGACTCCGCCAACTACGCCTACGTGGAAAGCCAACTCGATGTAACTAGCCTCTGCGATTATTTCATCGCCAACTCCTTCACCGTGGCCAGCGACTGGCTGAACTGGAACACAGGTTGGTGGCGGGGCCTCAACCCCGATGGTGACCATCAAAAATGGGGCTACATCCTCTGGGACCTCGACGCCACTTTCGCCTACTACATCAACTACACGGGCATCGCCGACACCAGCGCAACAGCCCTGCCCTGTAACCCCGAAATCATTGACCTCAACAGTTGGGGCGACCCACAGCCGCAGCGCCACATCAACCTCATCAATAAACTGCAGGAAAGCCCCAAGTTCCGCCAGTTTTATATCACCCGGCAGGCCGATCTATCGAAAACGGTATTCAGTTGTGAAAATATGCTGAGCTATCTCGATACCATCATTGCGACCATTGCGCCAGAGATGCCTGCCCATATTGCCCGATGGGGCGGTACGGTGGCACAATGGGAGGCAAACGTGGAGCGTCTGCGCTATTTCATCGAACGCCGATGCGCCCACCTTGCGGAAGGTTCCGGCCTCAACGATTGTTACCAGACCACAGGCCCGTACGAAGTAGTACTGATGTCCGACCCGCCCAGTGCTGGCGTCATCCATGCCAACTCGTTGACTTACAACCAGTTCCCCACCACGACTACGTTTTTTGGCGGTATCGAAACGCTGCTGGAGGCGGAGTCTTACGACACTGATTTTTACCAATTTAGTTTTTGGAAATCAACGCACCACAGCTTCGCTGACAGCACGCTGGCACAAAACAGCCTGATGCTGAACCAACCCGACACCATCACCGCCGTTTATAATTTCATGCCTTCGGGAACGCACGATTTGCCAACTGGCCAGTTTGAAGCCAGTGTGCTACCGACGGTTTTCACGCAGCAGTTCACGGTGAACTACGAACTGGCCGAGCCGGGCCTCGTGTCCATGCGCCTGCTCGACGTGGCTGGGCGTGAGGTTGCCAATTTGTTTTCGGATGAAAAAATGAGCGCTGGCGAGCACCTCTTCGGCTTCAATGCCGAGCAGCGCAAATTAGCGGCAGGCGTCTATTTCCTGAACATCCAAGTGGATGGGGCGCAGCGGACGCTGAAGTTGGTGAAGGCTTGAATTAGCGACTTTTTTTCGAATTACGATTTACGATTGGGGTGAGTCGGATAATTGAAAAAGGGTACGGAGCAATTTGACTTCGTACCCTTTTTCAATCTTGGCTGCGACCCCAATCGTAAATCCAAAATGGAGAAAATCGTAAATCGTCAAAACTCTCCCCGCCACGTCAAAATCGGAATCAAGCCAAGCTGTTTTTTAAGCAAAACCTTGTCCTGCACGGAATCGTAGTAGTGGTACTGATCGTTTTTCCGGCTCGTAAGGTTCTGAATATCAAGGGATAACATCGAATTTCGCCCCACTTTGTTCCATTTTTTGTAGAGCCGCAGGTCAATTCGGAAATAGTCGTCGAGCTTTTCGGAGAAAGGATTTTCCTGGTCAAAAACCGTGTAGCCCACCGCTTTAGATTGCACGACATCAATCTGTGATTCCCGAAAACCGCCTAGCCAGGCTACCCGCCCGCTGATGCCGTTGATGATGGTTTTGCCATTTTTTTGCTTCGAAAATTCACGGCCAGCAGTGAGGTTGAGGGTGTGGCGGCCATCGAAGCGGGTGGGAAATAGGTTGTCCCGCCTTGTCCAACTTGGTGGGTCGGCACTAAACTGCGACCTATACAATGAACCCGACAGCAGCCCATAAAATTTATCGGTGAAGTATTTCTGTATCGAAATATCCAGCCCATAATTCAAGCCATTGCCATAATCGCCTACCTTGACAGTCTGTGAAACTTGCCTTGCCCCTAAATAGGCTTGGGAGAAATCCGTCAGATTAAGCGATGAAACCGCTGTTTCGCCGTTGGTGAAAACAGGGATATTTGAAAGCACCACCCCATAAGCTTCCGCCTTGATAATCAACGACTTATTCACGTCAAATTGATAGCCGAAGGTCAGGTGATGGGCAACAACAGCATTCGCATTTTTACCAAGATAACCTGAGGCCAAAATATAGCTAGGCAGGCGCTGGCTGTGCATCCCGTAAGCCAGAGAAACCGTTCCGGCTCCCCCCAGCAATTGTGCAATATTTAGCCGTGGCTCCAGCAAAATCGCATCAGCGGAGTACACACTGGCGTGAAGCCCTGCCTCAATTTTTGTTTTTCCAAGGGTCAAATGCCAGTCCACGAAAGGCTGCACCAACCAACTTGTGGTATCAATCCCGTCCGAAAAATTGACAAAATCATTTTTGAAAAACGAGTGGACTTCATCGGCGTCGCTGGAAGCCTCCACGCCGACCTTCACCCGATGCTTCGCATTGATTTTTTTCGTTAAAACACTCGAAAACGATAGCTTCTGCTGCCCCAAATGGTCATCCTCCCAGCGCTCCCCAGTTTCGATAAAATCAGCGGTGCGGTCATGCTCCAGCGCCGAAGCGATGGCCACCGTGCGCAGCACGCTGCTTTTGCCGAGCGGCAAAACATGCGTCATGCCGAGTGCCCCCATTTTCGATTGAAAATCAATATTGAAGCGCTCCTTGTCCATCGTCGCTGAGTCGGGATTGGGCGAGCGGTAGAGCGTGCTGCTTTTACCCCCCAGCCCGAACAGCGTGAACCCCGAAGGGGCATGCTGCCCTGCTTTTGCCGAAGGCAACGAAACATGAAAGGCCACATCCTGAAACGCCGTTTCCTCGTCCCCAAAATCAGCGCCCATCGCCGTCAGCAACCCCGTGAACGAGTAGCGATAATTCAGCAAAAAAGAAGGTGATTGGTGATTAGTGACTGCTTGCCCCGTTGGGGGTGATTGGTGACTGGAAATGGGTCCCTCGGTGGCGGCTTCGATGCCGATGAAACCGGCCTGTGCGATGAGTTCGTGGCGTTGGTCGTTGCCCTTGCGGAAATACATGTCCATGATACCGCCGATGGAATTGCCGTACTGCGCCGGGAATGCCCCGGTGTACATGTTGGAAGTGCCGAGCAATTGGGCGCTGAGAATCGTGACGCCGCCGCCAGCCCCCGTGGGCCGGTCTCCGAAAGTGCCAGCGTTGGCGGTGTGGTTGGGGTTCACAATTTCCACGCCTTCGAGCCGCCACTGGAGGGCATTCGGCGAATTGCCCCGTACGGAAATGACGTTCGTGCCGTCGTTTTCGCCCGCCACGCCGGGGTAGGCCATCGCCAACCGAGCCGGGTCGAAATTGGTGCCGGGGAAGCGGAACTGCTCCTCGACGGAAAAGGTGAGGCGGTTGAGGGGTGCATTGGACGGGGTATTCGACGGGGCTTTGACGACGACTTCCTGCAATTCCTTGGGCTGTTCCCGCAACTGCACGTTCAGCACCGTCTCCCGGCCTGATTCCACGAGCACTTCGGCAATGGTTTGGGTCTCGTAACCGAGGTGGGAAAATTGGACTTGGTAGCGTCCCACAGGCAGGGCTTCAATGAAATAATTGCCTGATAATGTGGAGCTTGTACCAGTTGATGCCGCTGATTTTAACAATGAAATGGAAGCACCAGTCAGCGGTTCTCCAGTGTCGGAGTCGGTTACGGTGCCCCGAAGGGTTTGCCCAGGGGCTTGCGCCAGCGAAAAAATTGCGAAGCAAGAGAAAACAAAAAATAATAAGTGTTTTTTCATCTCGAATTTCATTTGCGAAAATGACCATCAGGTAAAACAACTCAAACAATTCAAACCCCTCAAACAACTCAAACTATCTCAAACGACTCAATCCCCTCAAACCATTTTCTAACTTTGGGCAAAAATAGCACCCTCGACCGTGAATACACCTGCCGAAAATCAGCGCACCCTTCGGGAACTGCCGCCACGTCACCTCGACTGGTACACGCAGGCCGTGCTGCTGCTGGGCGGTTACGTCAGCCAGACGGGTTGGGCGCTGTTGGCCATTGGCTCGGTGTTTTTTTGGCATACTTCCGTCAATTCCGGCGTGAAATACTGGTGGCGTGACCGCACCGTGGACTGGCAATCGAAGGAGGGCGTCATCCTGGAAGCCGATTCGACGGCCACAATGCAGGACGGGCAGCGGGTCTGGCGGTATGAGCATTCTTTCGCCCCCGGCGATGGCTACCGCTATCGGGGCGTGAGTTTTTCCATCGGTAAAAAATTCGATGCGGGCCAGTTGGCGTTCATCCAGTACAACCCCGACGACCCTCGTGACAACTACGCCATCGGGCTGCGCCGCACGGAGTACCCCAAGCGGGTGAACCTGCTGCTGTTGGTGCCGTTGCTGGGTTTGGTGCTGGTGGTTTATTCGTTTCCAAGAAAATGGCGGGTGCTGCGTTTGTTGAAAATCGGCGATTTCACGAGGGGAAAACTGTTTGGCAAAAACCCCACTGGGGAGGTGTTCAGAAAAGGCGTCAAGGTGCTGCCCGTTTTCAGGTTCGACTTCCGTTTCGAGCACAACGGAGGGGTTTATCATGCCACCTGCCGCACACACCACCCAGCGCTGGTGGAAGACGAAAACACGGAAAGCATCCTCTACGACCGCTTCAAGCCCAGCTTTAATTTGGTGTATGATGCAGTGCCCAGCCTCCCGAAAATCACGAAATCGGGTAAACTGGCCCCGATGCCCTGGGAGCGGGCTTGGGTGCTGTTCTTGCCGGGGTTTTGCTTGGCGGTGAACTTGGTTTATTTGGTGATGAGGTGAGGAAATTGAAGCAGTTGGTAGGGCTAAAGCCCTATTATTTACCAATCCTAAGCGCATTAATTTTGCCCAAAATAATTTCACATGCCTATCAGGGTTGCCATTGTCGAAAATGAGGTAGTGTTTGCAGAAGCCATGCAAATGGTGCTGAACAATGCGGGGCCTGAGATTGCATGTGGGCATGTTTTTTCAAATAGTAAAAATGCGCTCCAAAAATTGCCGGAACTTAAGCCCGACATTGTGCTGATGGACATTGACCTCGGAGAAGGCCAGGTAAATGGCATTGATTGCATTACTCGCCTCCAGCCCCAAATGCCGGGCACACTTTTTATGGTATTGACGATTTATGAGGACCATCAAAAAGTCTTTGATGCACTTTCGGCAGGGGCATTGGGCTACGTGCTGAAGAGTGCCAAGCCGGAAAAAATCATCGAAGCCGTGCGGGAACTTCACGAGGGCGGTGCCCCGATGTCGCCGAGCATTGCCCGGCAAATTGCAGGGTCGTTCAGCAAGCCCGCCCAAATGCCGACACCAGAATCTGAACTGCTCACTATCCGTGAGAAGGAGGTTATTCAACTGATCAGCAAGGGCAAACTGGAAAAAGAAGTGGCCGCCGAACTGTTTATCAGCTTGAAAACGGTCAAATCGCACATCTCGAATATCTACGGTAAGCTCCACGTGCGCACACGGGTGGAGGCGCTGAACAAGTATTTCGGGCGGTAAGCTACACCTTCAATTCGAACCTCAATTCCGTCATTCCCTTCAGGCTTTCAATGTCCGCCGTTCCGCCAATTTCCTTCATCCGATGCTGCATGTTTCTTAGGCCATTGCCACCGTTTTGGAGAGCGTTTTCTATATCAAATCCATCGCCATCGTCCCGAACAGTTATGGAAATACGGTTATCGTTTGAGGCCAATTTCACTTCCAATTTTGCAGCTTTCGCAAACTTCGCCGCATTGTTCAGCGCCTCCTTAACGCAAAGGAAAAGGTTGCGGCGCACCTGACCGGTGAGGGTGATTTCAGGCAAAACAAAAGGCGCATCGAAATGCACTGCCAGTCGTGTATTTTCCTGAAAATCAGCACAGTAGCGCCGCAAGAAATGCGCCAGCGACGACAGGGAATCATCCGCCGAATTGACCGTCCAGATGATTTCCCGGATGTTCTGGTTGAGGTTGGCGCTGGAGGCGGCGATTTTCTCCATTTCGCCACGGATGGCAGGGTCTTGGGCCTTGTCTTTCGCAAAATTGGAAAGCAGGTGGATGGCCGAGAGGCCAGAGCCGAGGTCATCGTGCATGTCCCGTGCGATGCGCTCCCGCTCACGCTCCAAGGCTTGCTGTTGCTCGATTTCGGCCCGCTGGGCGGTGAGTTTTCGGAGGGTGTTCTGGTGGAAGAGCCACCCGATGAGGGCCAAGGCGGCCAAGGTGTACATGCCCTTGAACCACCACGTTTGCCACCATGCTGGGAGTATTTTGACTTTGAGCGATGCACCTTTTTCGTCCCAAATGCCGTCGGCAGTGCATGATTTTACATAAAAAGTGTAATTGCCGGGAGGCAGTGTTGAGTAGGAGGCAAAGCTGCGGCTGTCAGTTGGCTCGACCCAGTCTTTATCGGCACCTTCTAATTTCCAAGTGAATCGGCCAGCATCCATGCTTACAAAGTCTAAAGAACCGAAAGTAAACGTCAAGTAGTTTTGGTCGTGAGGGAGTACGATTTCAGACAGGTAGAGTAGTTCGGAACGGTCATTTTCAAAGATTTTCAATTCGGAGATGACGGTGTTCGGTTGGCTCTTTTTTGAACCTGATGTTTCGATTGGCGCATAGATAATGGGTTCGAAGCTTGCCAAGATAGCAGTGCTGTCATCCTTGAATGCAATCAATTGTATGCCACCGTGCTTATTGTAAATTTTATACTTACCGGTTTCAGGCATGAAGCTCACAACGTTTTTGTTATTGGCAAACCAGATTTCTCCATTTTTCCGCTCCGCAACGGTGTAGCATCGAGGAATTACCCCTGGCACTTTTCGGGATGCATTGTGGAACTGCTCACCATCGAACCAGATAGCTCCGCCTTCGATAGAAGAGAACCAAACCCGGTCCTTGCTGTCCACCATCATGCCGTTCAGCGGTGGCACAGCCATAAAATTGATATCCTCGGGGTCATAAATCCATTTTTTCCATTCCTGAGTATTTAAGTTGAAACGTGCAAACCCTTGTTGAAGCAATAGCCAAAGATTGTTTTTTGAATCACGGTCAATTCTGCTTGATATTGTTTTTGGGTCGGCACCATAAATCAACGTGTCTTTATTGACAAGTTCTGATGTTCCTTTATTTATAAAATAACGAAAAAGCCCTTTTCCCACATGGGTCATCCACAATAATGGTTCGCCATCCATATCGTCATACAATAATGAACTGCCAGTTTTGAGCAATGAATCGGCTTCGTCATCAGGTTGAATGGGCAGTTTGTGGTATGCAGGAGGGTTTCCCGAAAATTTATAAATACCATCTTCGGCAACGACGTGGCGGGTACCATCGGTGGATGAAAAATATTGCTCTAACCCAGTGAAATTGCCTACCTTAACAAAACTATCCTGTCCTACTGGTTTGATGAAGAAACCACAGTATGCTTGCAGATACTCGTTTCCGGCGGGGTCTGTCTCTAAGTAAATAACGTTGTGCAAATGGCGAATGTCTGGCGGCGGCGGCCCAAATGGCCTCGTCCATTTGGTATGTTTCAGGTTATAGTTGAATTTACTGGCTCCAGCGTTTCGGTGAGCTATCCAGACATTGCCTTGTCTATCGCCAGTAATAGAGCTAACAAGATTGCCTGCAATGCTGGAAGTATTTGTATTAAGGGCACTGTATTTTCGGGTGGCCATATCCAAAAATAGCACCCCGTTGTTTGCGACAGAAAACCAGAAATTGCCTCGATAATCTTCATGGTAATGTTCCTCTTCTTGGTGCGGCTGTCCTGTATAGATGGGGTTTTGACAATCAAATAATGTTGCGTTGCGTGTATTTACATCATACTGAGCGAAAGGCTTGTTGTTGGACACGCACCAAAAAAAGCCCTGTTTTGACCAAAAAAACGTGGTGCGAAGAAGAATGTCATCTGATTCCTGCCAGATGCGCATAAGTTCTCTTTTTAAATCACTTTCATAATATTCCACTTTAAAATCCTTAGTTCCCATGCTGCAAAAGCCATTATTGGCAGAAACCAGCCACATGCGATGGCCAGTGGAATCAGGCTGGGTTTTCAATACTACCATATCCTCACGTCCACTCTCACTTCGGATTGTTTTAAATCCCACGCTCATTTTGTCTGGCACTATATATATCAGTCCTTTTTGATTTTGCCACGCCAACCAGAGATTGCCAATTTCATCGGATACAATCGGTGCGCCAGTAAGTCCTTGGAGAAGCGGCGCATCTGATTTGTCGGTAACCCTTGAAATTCTTGTCACGGATGAATCAATCGGAAGTCGTGGGTCGAGTACGGAAAGACAGGAATGTGTGCTAATCCAGTATTTCCCCGTTTTGTCCATGATAATACTGGAATGTAGCGATTCTGGCATGGCACGGGGGTTCAATCGGTCATATGGGTAGTGTTTAAGGTTGGTGCCATCCCAGCGCTCCAGCCCACCAAGGTTACAAAACCAAAGATAGCCAAGCGGGTCTTGGTATACTGAAAAGACCGTGTTGGCCCTAAAGCCCATATTGGCAATATTGTAAGTGGCAAAGCCAGGGAAATCATGTTGGCTCCATAGACTGAAATGAAGGACAAGAAAAAAAGGTAATAATATTTTTTTCATTTGGCAATTGGTTTTAATTAACCCAAAATTAACCATAGGATTTTAGTTTTCAATTTTTGTTCAAAAAAATAGGACTAAAGACCGATTTCACAGGAATTTCGAGCGAGAGACATTTGTGCTATCACCAATTTTTAAAAAACTTAAATCATTAAAATGAAAAGCAATTTAATTACCTCCTTATCTTTATCAGCCATTTTCTGCATTTTGCTCCTTTGTGTATTGACTTCGAGTTGCAAAAAAGAAGACAAATACGAAGTCGAAGACACAGCCATTACTGGCGATATGGCCTACCAGCAGGCGGCATTCAACGTACTGACCGCCACGCCCGATGGCATTCCCCTCACCGCTGAAATCACTGTAACTGGCGCTGGCACCCTCAACATCATAGGGCCCATCACCATGACGAGCACCTTTGTTTTTGACTTCACCACTGGCAAAGGCACCGACTTCGATGGCACCTACTCCGATGCAGATGGCAACAATTTCAAAATGGGTGGTAGCTCGCAAGCTGTGACGGGGCAGGAGTTTGGAATCTATGTCACCGAAAATGCTATTTCGGGCACGGGTCGCTTCAAAGATATCACCAACACCAGCGGTGGCGTTTCCGGCGTGACGATGGACCAGATTACAGGTGCTGGCATTGGGCGGATTGAGTGGGTGATGACGTTTTAGGAAGCGGTTCTTTGTAGCCGACTTAACTTCTTCTGTTCCACAAAATCCAATAAATCAAGAATATCTGCTGTCGTAATTGGCGCAAGGCTGTTGCATTGCTCAACCGAAAGCCTTTTCATAAAATCTTTCCAAAATGAAAAAATTTTATATCCTTTTCTTATCCTTCCTGCTTGCCTCCTGTTACTCAGTAGTGCAAGCAATCACCGTTACCTCTATCCAGTCTGGCCCATGGACGGACGCTGCCACTTGGGACTGTAGCTGCATTCCAGCTTCCGAGAATGTTATTGTGGAAAGTGGGGATATTGTGACCATTAATGGCACGGTTACTTATGGTGGCTCGATAACAATTTATGGCAGCATTATATTGAATGGGATTTTGGATGGTACTGGAGCAAAAACGATAGCAAGCGGAGGCATACTCCACGACAACGGCAGCATCGGCGGCCCCGGCGGGCTGATCGTTGAAATCGGCGGTACGCTGGAGCTGAACGGGAACGCTGGCAGCAGTGAAATCAACACCACCGTCCAAAACCACGGAACGGTGAACTGGAACTATGGCAGCATCAACTACTACTGCTCCGAAGGCCTGTTCGTCAACGAAGCGAGCGGCACCCTCAACATCCTCGGCGACGCAAGCCCCCGATACTGGTCGAGGGCCAGCCTGTTGAACCTCGGCACCGTCAACAAAACCAGCAGCGCCGAAATCCGCTTCCAGAACACCGGTTGTCCCGCACCGGCCCCAACCTTCGACAACAGCGGTACCGTCAACGTCTCCGCCGGACACCTGCTGCTGTCGCACAACGGCACGCACAGCGGCATATTCAACAACTCCGCAACCCTGACCTTCGGCGGCTCACAGGCGCTCACCACCTCCGGCAACTTGACCGGGGCGGGAGCTTTCAACATCACGGGCACCACTACCACCAACGTGCCATACACCTTTGCATGCAACTCCGTCAACCTGAACGGCCTCCTCGACGGGAGCGGGGACAGAACCATCCCCTCCGGCTGCATACTCCACGACAACGGCAGCATCGGCGGCCCCGGCGGGCTGATCGTTGAAATCGGCGGTACGCTGGAGCTGAACGGGAACGCTGGCAGCAGTGAAATCAACACCACCGTCCAAAACCACGGAACGGTGAACTGGAACTATGGCAGCATCAACTACTACTGCTCCGAAGGCCTGTTCGTCAACGAAGCGAGCGGCACCCTCAACATCCTCGGCGACGCAAGCCCCCGATACTGGTCGAGGGCCAGCCTGTTGAACCTCGGCACCGTCAACAAAACCAGCAGCGCCGAAATCCGCTTCCAGAACACCGGTTGTCCCGCACCGGCCCCAACCTTCGACAACAGCGGTACGATACAAGGCATTGGTACAATTAATATTGTCCATGCTTTTATTAATTCAGGCACATTTTCCCCCGGCAACGCTACTGGTGAACTTAATTTAGGCATCGGCAATTTCCCAAACAACACCCTCGACATTGAACTTGCCTCCGACGCGGGCCCCGGCACGGGCCACGATCGCCTGAACGTCAGCGGAAACTTCTTTGCGTCGGGCTTATTGAACGTGAGCCTTTTGGGCGGCTACGACCCTGCCGTTGATACAGAATTTGAAATAGTTTCTACCACAGAGACTGTTTCTGGGACATTCTCATTACTCAACCTGCCTGGCGGAACTGACTGCTGGGATGTAATCTACAATTCGAATAGTATTGTTTTGGTTAAAATCGCTACATCCAGCACCTTCTATGCCGACGCTGATGGCGACGACTTTGGCGATGCTTCGCAAACGGCGATGGCCTGCACCGCCCCCAGCGGCTACGTATCCAACGACGACGATTGCGACGACACAGATGAAAATGTGAACCCCAACGCCACCGAAGTCTGCAACGATATTGACGACGATTGCGACGGCCAGGTGGACGAGACGACGCTCGGCCTGAGCCTCGCAGCTGGCACCATCGCCTGTGCGGGTGGCTCAACGACGCTGACTGCCACTAGTTCCGGTGGTCAGCCGCCTTACCAGTACAGTTTGCAGAGTGGACCGTTTGCTGCGCAAAACACGTTTACAGTCGTGGCGGGCAGCTACAACGTGGCGGTGAAGGACGCACACAATTGCCTAGTTATCAGTTCGCTAACCGTCAACGAACCGCTGCCATTGACCATACCAAGCGTCAACATGACGCATGTAACATGTGCCGGTGGAAATACGGGAGCCGTGAACATCACCGTTGCAGGCGGAACTGGGCCTTACACTTACCAATGGTCAAATAACAAAACCACTGAAGATATTCAGTTTCTAGCGGCAGGTACATATTCTGTCACCGTTACCGATGCACATGGCTGCACAGCCACAACCGCTGCCATCGTGAATCCCAAGCTTAAACTGGTGACGAGCAAGACAAATGTTTCCTGCTTTGGTAGTTCCATCGGCACGGCAACAGCCACGGTATCGGGAGGCACACCCCCTTACTCTATCCTTTGGAGCAATGGGGAATACACGTCCACTATCACAGGCCTAGCAGCAGGTTCGTACACCGTAACTGTAATTGACGGCTACGATTGCCTGCGCACTGCAACTGTTACCATTTCCCAACCTGCGGCGATAGCCGTTTCTGGGTTGCGCAGCAATGTGTCTTGTTTCGGCTTTAATGATGGTGAAATTGACCTAGCTGTTTCAAATGGCTTGCAACCATTCACTTACAATTGGAGTGACGGCGCCACCACGGAAGACCGTTCGGATTTGACCGCAGGGACTTACGTTGTGACGGTTACAGACAATAGTGGCTGCACTGGCACCAAATCTTTCGCTATTTCTCAACCTACACAACTGGCAATAAACTTTGCCGTGGTCAATGTTAGCTGCAACGGTTCTGGCACTGGTAGGATTACATTAAGTGTGACAGGCGGCACGAGATATACTACCAGCAATCTCTGTAACGGCGAATTGTACTGCTATTCCTGGAGCAATGGCGCTACTTCCCGCATTCTCAACAATCTTGTAGCTGGGGTTTACAACGTGACGGTCTCGGATAAAAACGGCTGCGTTATTTTCGGTTCTTACACAGTCACGGAGCCTCCAATTTTGGAAATTACGGGTATCCAAGAGCTCCTTCTCTCAAATGGAATGTACAAGTTAACTGTTACCGCCGCTGGCGGCACTAGCCCATACAGGTACAAACGCATCCCCGGCCCAACCAGTTTTCAGACTTCCAACATCTTCAACAATGTGCCAGTAGGCAACTACCAAATTGTTGTCCGTGACAATAAACTGTGCACAGATACTGTAGAAATAAGCGTACCGGGGTCAAGCTTTCTACTCGCACCGTCAGGTGCAGGCACGTGGTCGGAAATTGCCAGCGAGCTTGCCGATGCCGACCCATCGCTCCAAATTGACAATGGGACTGAAAACTCCACTGCGGTAAAAGGAATCCGGCTATTTCCCAATCCCGCCGTCAAGGATGTTAAGTTATGGGTTGAAAAAAGCTTCAAGGAGGGCGAAGTGCTGGTGTTTGACGTACAAGGGCGGTTGTTGATTCGTCAAGACCTGGATGCCAATGGGGTCATTTCGTTGGACGTATCTCCATTGAAGAGTGGCCTATACCTTGTTAAAGTCCGGTTGGACGGCGAGTACATGACCGAACGGCTTGTGATAACTAGAAATTGATACCACAAGCCACAAACGGCAAATCGTAGCCGTACTTTTTTCCATAGAAATTCAATTGTGAAAGGGCCGTATTGGAGCGATGATTCCAATGCGGTCTTTTTCTGAGCCAAATAGTTTCTGGGCATTTTTGAAGTACATCGTGGCACGCTTATTTTTCGTCCCTAAGATTAAGCCCTCAAATGCTTCCTTGATATTCCACCACCTGCCACCCTTTCAGCCGCCTACCCCTCCATTCTGCCAATACTTGCAACATTTCCCACGAAAAACCCCGTGGCACAAAACTTGGCATCCTGCTAAAAAACCGCAAAAGTTCCCAACACCTGACAGTTTGACAACTGGAAGGTCGTACCTTTGCAAATTAAATTTTAACTATTCAAGTTGGCAATTTGGAAAAATTGGAAGTCATCATTTACAACACGTTTGCTTACGTGAATCATCAATTTTCTTACGTGAATCACCGATTTCCTAATTTCTAATTTCCCAATTTCCAAGCTATCGTATGCCATTAATTGATGAATTATACTCGCCCGAAGGTTTCGATGAAGAAGGCGAATTCATGCCCCTGATCACCATCGAGGAAGAGGACGAACTCAGCATCAAGGACCCCTACCCCGAAGTGTTGCCCGTGTTGGCACTCAAAAACACCGTGCTGTTCCCCGGTGTGGTAATCCCCATCACGGTTGGCCGTGACAAAAGCATCCGAGCGGTGCAGAAAGCCTACGACCACCACCGCATCGTGGCGGTGCTCTCCCAACGTGACAGCAAGGTGGAGAACCCCGGCGTGGACGACCTCTACGACGTCGGCACATTGGCACGCATCATCAAGTTGATTCGGATGCCGGACGGCACCACCACGGCCATCCTGCAAGGCCGCAGGCGCTTCCGCCTGACAAAAATGGTCTCCGAGACCCCCTACATGCAGGGCACGGTGGAAGAAATCAACTACATCGCACCAAAAAACAAGTTGGAGTTCGAAGCCATCATGGCCTCCATCACCGACAAGGCAAAGCAGATCATCCAGCTATCGCCGCACATCCCATCGGAGGCGGTGGTGATGATTCGCAACATCCATAATCCCAGCTTCCTCATCAATTTCATTGCTTCCAATTTGGGGGTAAAATTGACTACCAAGCAGGGCATTCTCGAAGAAAACAACCTCGATAAAAAGGCGGAAAACCTGCTGGAACAAATGGACACTGAGCTTCAGTTGCTGGAGCTGAAAGACCGCATCGAGAGCAAAGTGCGGGTGGACATCGAGAAGCAACAGCGGGATTATTACCTCAGCCAACAGCTCAAGACCATCCAGGAAGAACTCGGCGGCAACCCGCAGGAGGAGGAACTCCGGCAGCTTGCCGAGCGGGCCAGAAACAAAAAATGGCCAAAATCTGCATCCGATACTTTTGACAAAGAAATCAACAAACTGCGCCGGATGAACCCGCAAGTGGCAGAGTACGCCATCCAGATGAACTACATGGAGGTACTGCTCGACCTGCCCTGGGAGGATTTCACGAAAGATAATTTCGACCTGAACAGGGTGCTGAAAGTGCTGGACAAGGACCACTACGGATTGGAAAAAGTCAAGGAGCGCATCCTGCAACACTTGGCCGTCTTGAAGCTGAAAGGCGACATGAAGGCGCCTATCCTATGCCTCGTTGGCCCGCCGGGTGTGGGCAAGACCTCGCTGGGCAAGTCCATTGCCACCGCCATCAAACGCAAGTTCATCCGTATGTCGCTGGGCGGCCTGCACGATGAGGCCGAAATCCGGGGCCACCGCAAAACCTATATCGGTGCCATGCCGGGCCGCATCATCCAATCCTTGAAAAAAGCGGGCAGCGGCAACCCTGTTTTCATCCTTGATGAGATTGACAAAGTGGGCCAAAGCTTCCGGGGCGACCCTTCCTCTGCACTGCTGGAAGTGCTAGACCCTGAGCAGAACGCCACTTTTTACGACAATTACCTCGAACTGGAATACGACCTTTCCAAGGTCATGTTCATCGCCACGGCGAACTCTACCAGCACCATCCAACCTGCCCTGCTGGATAGGATGGAAATGATTTACATCAACGGCTACTCGCTGGAGGAGAAACTCGAAATTGCGAAGCGCCACTTGATACCCGAGCAGCGCACCGAACACGGCTTGAACGCCAAGCAGGTCAACCTGAACAAGGCCGTTTTGACCAAACTGATTCAGGAGTACACCCGTGAGTCGGGCGTGCGCAGCCTGTCCCGGCAGATTGCTGGCGTGATGCGCTCAGTGGCCAAGAAAGTGGCCATGGACGAGGCTTACGATGTAAATGTCAAGCCTGAGGAATTGAAGGAAATGCTAGGCCCGCCTCGTTTTTCCAACGACCTCTACAAAGAATCGCAGCCGCCCGGCGTGGCCATCGGCCTTGCCTGGACCAGTGTCGGTGGTGAAATTCTTTTCATCGAAACCAGCCTGCACAAAGGCAAGGGCGGCCTCACCATGACGGGCAACTTGGGTGCGGTAATGAAAGAATCGGCCAGTACGGCACTGAGCTATATCAAGTCCCACGCCGAGAAATTGGGTGTGGATCCGAAGCAAATCGAAGAGCATGACATCCACATCCACGTACCGGAAGGAGCGATTCCCAAGGATGGCCCATCAGCGGGTGTGACGATGCTCACGGCGTTGGTTTCAGCATTTACGCAGAAAACTGTGAAGCCGTTCGTAGCCATGACGGGCGAAATCACCCTGCGTGGCAAAGTGCTCCCAGTAGGCGGTATCAAAGAGAAAATCTTGGCTGCAAAACGGGCGGGCATCAAGGAAATCATCCTCTGCAAAGAGAATGAAAAGAACGTGGAGGAAATCAACCAGGATTTCATCTCCGGCCTCACTTTCCACTACGTGGACAGGATGGAGGAGGTACTAAAACTGGCTATCTTGGAAGATAAGAAAAAGAAGAAAAATTAATTGTTGGATTGCTAAATTGTTGGATTGTTATACGAGCAAACAATATAACAATCCAACGATTTAGCAATTTTCACAGGCCCGCCTTCGCCGAAATCTCCAGCATCCGGTCAATGCTTTTGACCCCTTCCCGGATGACCCACTCTGGCAAAATCACTTCCGGCATTTCATATTTCATGCAGATGTAAAGTTTCTCCAACGTGTTTCGCTTCATGTGCGGGCATTCGTTGCAGGCACAGGTATTGTTCGGCGGGGCTGGAATGAAGGTCTTGTTGGGACATGCTTTTTCCATCTGGTGGATGATGCCCGCCTCGGTGGCCACGATAAACTCGGTGGCTTCGCTCTTCATCGTGAATTTCAACAGGCCAGTGGTGGAGCCAATGTAGTCCGCCTTTTCCAGCAAATGGGCTTCGCATTCCGGGTGGGCGATGAGCAGGGCATTCGGGTGGCGCATACGCAGCTTCGCAATTTTTTCCGCAGAAAAAATCTCGTGAACCATGCAGGAGCCGTTCCAGAGCACCATGTCACGGCCCGTTTTTTTCACCAAATAGCGCCCCAAGTTGATGTCTGGTGCAAAAATGATAGGCTGGTCCTTCGGGATGCTCTCGATGATTTGCACGGCATTGGTGCTGGTACAGCAGATGTCGGTCAGGGTTTTCATCTCCGCCGAGGTGTTCACGTAGCTCACTACGATGTGGTCGGGGTATTTTTCTTTGAATTTTTTGAAAATGGGCGCTGGGCAAGCATCGGCGAGGGAGCAGCCAGCCTTGAGGTCGGGCAGCAGCACTTTTTTCTGCGGACTGAGCATCTTGGCCGTTTCCGCCATGAAGTGCACACCAGCGAAAACGATGATGTCGGCTTCGGTGCGGGCCGCCTCCTGCGAGAGGCCCAAACTATCGCCGATATAATCTGCAATGTCCTGAATATCAGGCTCTTGGTAGTAGTGGGCCAAGATGATGGCGTTCTTTTCCTTTTTCAGTTTGTTGATTTCCTCGAAGAGGTCGAGGGTGGGGTCAACTTGGATGTCGAGGAAGCCCAATTCCTGGAGTTGCTGCGGGGCAGCATCAATTTCTGTGGTCATTTTGAAAAATTTTTGCGGCAAATTTAGTGGGAAACACACGGGTTTTTGAAAGTGTTTTGCCCTAAGCCCAAATTTTTGGTATTCAAATTGCTTTGCCTAACACACCTTCCATTTTGCATTCCACTTAGGCACACCGTTTTCAAGTTTCCCATAAAAAGATTTCTAAGCATTTCCGCTTGCTAACAACGGCAGCGGCAGACATGGTAGCATTTCACTTGTCACTCACAATATACACAAAAACTATGAAAAAGACTTCTCCACTCCTGTCAATGGTCAAGGCCGACTGCACCATCATCGAAGCCGGTGCCGACATCCAGACCATCCGTTTCATTTTCAACCACTTTCCGAACCGCTTCTTGCCCGTCGTGCGCTCGATGAAGTTCGTCGGCGTCATCCTACGGGATGAGTTCCTCCGAAAATTCGTAGCCGCCGACGACTACCTGCTGGCTGCCAAGGACTTGATTTCCAAGGAAATGGTGTGCCTCTCACCATCCAATACCCTCGCCGATGCCAGGGAAATCTTCGAAACCAATGTGTTCGAGGTGCTACCCATCGCCGATGCAGCGGGCGACCTCATCGGCCTGCTCATGCGGGAAGATGTCGAACAGCATTTCCGGGAGCAGCCCGTGCCCTTCCAAGAGCGCTTTTCCCAACTGCGAAAATTGGCCGCCGCTGCCGTTTTCTAGTCCAGACGAATAAATGAAGAACAAAAAAAAGCCTGACGAAAGGACCGTCATGCAGACAATAGGCAAGCCATTGAAGATTCACTTTTTCCTAAAATCTGGTATTCAAACTAACCTACTCACATTTTTAAACTAAACCACTCACACAACATGAATTGGTCGCTAACAAAAATGCTGCCCTTAGCACTAGGGCTTTCAATCCTTGTTTTTTCCTGTAAAAAAGACACCATCGAGCCGAAGGACGAGACGGTGGTGGCCAATGTCGGGGAACACCTTGAAATACTCGAAATGGAAGCTGGCATACCAGACCGTTTCGACTTGGTCAACCAACCGCTGATACTTTCAGAGACCGACCTTGAGCGGAGCGGCTGCCCCAAGGAATCGCTTTGGGCACATGTAGGGGAGATACCGACGCTCAAATACTCCGGCAAAAACCTAAGCGCTACCCACGTCGCCATCAGTGGGAACCTGGCCTTGGTGTCTTACCATTTGCGGGGCGACGAACACAAGGGCGCCGTTGAGGTCGTTGACCTCAGCAACCCAGCCAGCCCTAAAATCACCAGCCAAGTCATCTTTTACAAGGCCGATGTGAATGCCATTTTGATTGACAAAAACAGCACATCGAATAGCCAAAAAGTGTGGCTGGCCATGTCGGACGAAAAGAACGGCGCCGTACTGGGGCAGCTTTCGCTCAAGAACAAAAAATTTGAGAACAACTCCTACCGCAACGTGAAGTTGGCCTACAAAATCAGCGGTGATATTGCATCATCTGTCAACTCTATCGCACAGTCCGCCGACCTGCTCTATGCCACGGCTGGCAAGTCAAATGGCGGTGTTTTCACCTTGAAAAAATCGGATTTGAGCGTGGTAGGCGTGAATCAGTTCCCGAATGCTAAAGGCGTGGCAGTGGGCACTTCGAAAGTAGCCTGCCTCCAAGTCGGCGAAGATGAAGCCACATTGTACGTGGAGAATGTCGGGGGTTCAGCATTTGAGACAAGCTTCCCGATTGGGAAAATTGTCCACCAAAACGTGGAAGACCTCCACGGCGGCAAAATCTCCCTCAGCTTCAGCAATGACGGAGAGACATTATATGTTGCAGGCGGTGCTTCTGGCCTGCGTGCATTTGATGTAACGACAGGCACTGAAGTCTTCGCCTCGCCTACCAAAATGTTGTCTTCCGGCAACACGAACGGCGTCACCCACGATGACCAATACGTTTACGCCGCCAACGGCGCCGACGGCTTAGCCATATTCTCCTACGATGCCTCCGGCAAACCAGACCCTACCCATGTTTTCATGTGGGACCTGAGCGAGCAGGACGCTTCCGCCAATTTTATCGAAAGCAACGGCGACTGGGTTTTTGTGGCAAAAGGAGAAGGTGGCTTTAAACTGCTGAAGAAGCCAACGCCAGAAGACGTACTCTCGCTTTGTGGTTATGACAGCAAAGGCAAGCCAAACTGCCTTGTTGGCGACCAGGCCGTTTGTGCCAATATCATTGCGGAAATGAACGCCAAAATGCCCATCAACGGCAACGTGAAAGTGCAACACCCTACCTACCTGACCGCAGGTGTCAGCGAGTTGTTGTTGTCCCAAGAGTCTGAAATCACCTTGACTTTTGTGGATGAAAACACCAGCTTGACCCACGCTATCGGGTACTATGCCTACCCAGCCGACTGCCCACCGACTTCGGAAGACGATTTGGTAGGCTTGGTAGCATTCCCTAATTTCTCCGAAAATGGCGGCGGCGGCTCATTGCTGCCCGGCAACACCATCAAGCTGCACGGCGCTTTCAAGGCGAACACCAAAGTCGGCTTTTTCATGGTGCCAAGGGGATGGGATGGCTCAAAGGTAAAGCGGGGTCAAAGCCTTCTTTACACCAACAAAATCTTCAACAACAACCCGAACAAGCAGGGCGTGATTTTCTACGAAGATAGCTGCGATGCAATCGTAGTGGCATTCGACCAAGAATCGGCCCCATCCGCCAATTCGGACTTCCGGGATGCAGTCATCCAAGTCAATGTATCCTCACCAACGGCAGTGGACAAGCATGCACTACTGCAATTTTGATAGAAAGTTTTTTGAATAAAAAAGCGGTTGCTGGAATGATTCCAGCAACCGCTTTTTTATTCAAAACAATTGATAGACAACAACTTAAACTAGGCCAGCAATTCCGCCACCAGTCTTTTTTTCACCCGCATCTGAATGCCATATTTCGGCTTCAGCGTGATGAGCGGCTCCGGTTCCACCGGATGGCCCGCCACCAGTTCAAAATCGAACTCCCGCACCAGCAAGGCCAGCAGCAGTTGCATTTCCATCAGCGCAAAATGGTTGCCGATGCACATCCTCGGCCCAGCGCCGAAAGGCATGTAGGCTAGCCGGGGCCGCTCCTTTTCCGCCTCCGCCGTGAAGTGTTCCGGGTAAAAATCATGGGGCCGCTCCCAGTACCTAGGGTCACGGTGCATGGCCGCAATGCTGATGAAAATGATGCCGTTCGTGGGGATTTTCACGCCCAGAATTTCGTCCTCGGCCAGTGGCTGTCTGCCCACGGCAAATCCCGGCGGGTACAGCCGCAGCCCTTCCTGAATCACCTGCATCGTGTAGGTAAGCTTGCGCAAATCCTCGAAACCCGGCATCCTGTTCACCCCAATGGGGCTCGACCCCGTGGGGCTTGCACTTTTGGGGTCGCCCAGCACGGCAGTTATTTCGCTTCGCAATTTTTCCATTACATCGGGGTGTTGCGCCAGCAGCCACAGCAGCCAGCTCAGCGCCGTGGCGCTGGTTTCATGGCCTGCGGCAAACAGCGTGACGGCCTCGTCCCTGAGTGCCCGGTCGCTCATCGTTTCGCCCGTGTCCTCATCTTTCGTTTGCAGGAGCATGGTGAGCAGGTCATTGGGCGGGTCAGATTCCTTGCGGCGCTCTTCTATCAACTGAAAAATGTAGCGGTCAAACCACGCAATGTCCCGCTTGAACTTCCGGTGCATCCCGTTGATGTAGGTGAACGGGATGAGATACGGCTTCACGGTGCGGTGTACGAGGTAGTCCTGCGAGTCCATCATGATGCGGTACATCTCGTTGATGTCAGCGGTGTCCTCGGTGCTGAAAAGCGTCTTGAGCACGATGCGGGCCGTGGCCTCCATCATCTCCTTGGCAATATCGAGCGGAGCGCCTGCGGCGGTTTTGGCTTCTAGCTCCGCAATGTATTTCCCAGCCACCACGGCCATCCCACGAAAAAGCTCCTCCAACTGAGTTTTGTAAAATGCCGGCTGCACGAGCCGCCGCTGCTGCCGCCAAAACTCGCCCTCACTTGTGACCAGCCCCGTGCCAACTGCCAGCCGCAGTTGCCGGTAGGCGGGACTTTTGCGGTAGTTCTTTTGATTTTTTTGGAGCACGTGGGCTACCACCTCGTGGTTCGTCGTCACAAATATTTTGCGGTTCAGAAAGGGCATCATGTAAAAATCACCCATCTCCTGTGCATGCCGGATAGTAAACTCGTAGGGGTTGCCGAGAAAGCCCGCACCAGGCAGGAAGGGGCTTTTACCTTTGAAAACGGGGATATTGGATGACATTTGTTGGAAATATTGTGAAGCAAAATAAATCAAACAGCTCAACAACGGAAGCCGCATAAAGATTATAAAAAAACAGAAAACCTAAGCTGATTTTTACCCAAAAAAACTCGAATCGCCCCTGCGAAATAGGTAAGTCATTCGCACCATTTTACCCCTCAATTTTGCTACCTTTGCGCCATGAAAAATATTGAAGAAACAGAGGGCTTTAAGCCAGACAATAGCCATTACGATGCGGGCAACATCACCGCACTGGAAGGGCTGGAGGCCGTGCGCAAGCGCCCGGCCATGTACATTGGAACAACGGACGTGAAGGGCCTTCACCACCTCGTTTGGGAGGTGATTGACAACTCCATTGACGAACACCTCGCAGGTTACTGTACTCGGGTAGAGACTACTATCCACAAGGACAATTCCATCACCGTCAAGGACAATGGCCGTGGTATCCCCGTAGGCATGCACGAAAAGCTCCAGAAATCTGCCCTGGAGGTGGTGATGACGGTGCTGCACGCAGGTGGCAAATTTGACAAAGACACTTACAAGGTTTCTGGTGGTCTGCACGGCGTGGGCGTGTCCTGCGTGAACGCACTTTCCATCCACCTTCGGGCAGAGGTTCACCGCGACGGCACCTATTTCGAGCAAGAGTATTCCAAAGGAATTCCGCTTTACAGCGTTCGAAAAGTGGGTGAATCGCACAAGCGGGGCACTTACATCACCTTCAAGCCAGACCCCGAAATCTTCGTCGAAACGCTGGAATACAATTACAACACGCTTGCCGCCCGTATCAAGGAGCTTTCGTTCCTGAACAAGGGGCTGGAAATGGTCATCACCGACGAGCGCACGGTATTGGAAGACGGCAGTTTCAAGACAGAAACCTTCCGCTCAGAGGGCGGCCTGCTGGAGTACGTCATGTACCTCGACGAAACCCGTGCCCAAATCCTCGAAAAACCAATCTACGTGCTTGGCAAAGAGGACAACGTGGAGGTAGAAGTGGCCATGACCTACAACACCTCGTTCAGCGAGCATTGCTACTCCTTTGTGAACAACATCAACACGAGCGAAGGCGGCACCCACGTCAGCGGTTTCCGCAGGGCCATAGGCCGTGTGTTCGCCAAGTTTGGCGAGACGTCCGGCATGTTGACCAAGGCCAAGGTGACACTCTCCGCCGAGGACTTCCGGGAGGGACTTACCTGCATAGTGTCCGTTAAAGTACAAGAACCACAGTTCAAGGGCCAGACCAAGAGCGAGCTTGGCAACTCCGAGGTGCTGGGCATCGTGTCCCGTGCCGTGGACGATGCACTGTCCACTTTCATTGAGGAGAACCCCGGCTCTGCCCGCCGCATCATCGAAAAAATCATCCTCGCAGCCACGGCCCGCCAAGCCGCCCGCAAGGCCCGTGAAATGGTGCAGCGCAAGAACGCCCTCACTGGCAGCGGCCTGCCCGGCAAACTGGCAGACTGCTCCAGCAAGGACCCCGCCGAGAGCGAAATCTTCCTCGTGGAAGGCGACTCGGCAGGTGGCACCGCCAAGCAAGGCCGTGACCGTCATTTTCAAGCCATTTTGCCCCTCCGTGGTAAAATCCTGAACGTGGAAAAGGCGATGGAGCACAAGATTTACGAGAACGAGGAAATCAAGAACATCTTCACCGCCCTCGGCGTCAGCATCACGGAGAACAACGAAGGTACCCGTGTGCTCAACATCGAAAAGCTGCGCTACCACAAGACGGTCATCATGTGCGACGCCGATATTGACGGTAGCCACATCACTACGCTGATTCTGACTTTCTTTTTCCGGTACATGAAACCGCTCATCGAGGAAGGCAGGATTTTCATTGCCGCACCGCCACTTTATATGGTTAAAAAAGGCAAGCAATTCCGCTACTGCTGGAATGACGAAGAGCGCCGTGAGGCCATCGCCAACTACTCCAGCGGCGAGAACGATAACTCCGTGAAAACGCAGCGCTACAAAGGTCTTGGCGAGATGAACGCAGAGCAGCTTTGGGAAACCACGATGGACCCGAACAGCCGCATCCTGCGCCAAGTAACCATTGACGACGCTGCCGAAGCTGACCGCATCTTCTCCATGCTCATGGGCGAGGAAGTACCGCCCCGCCGGGCCTTCATCGAGGCCAATGCGAAGTATGCGAAAGTGGATGCGTGAGCATAGTTTTGAGCTATGAGTTTCGAGTGGGCAGTCCGGGGTTCGGGCTGCCCACTTGTTGTTTAAGCAGATTTGATGAAAAAAGCGCTTCGAAATATCCTTCTGCTGATACTCGTGCTGGTCTTGATTCGGGGCTGGCTTTTTCGTGCCACCGTTCAATATCACCAATCCACCACCCTGCCCGCCCACGAAATTTCCAATCGAGCGTTTTTACAATTCATTGAAAAACAACAAGTTGAGCCAAATATTCAGGCCATCGCCAAGAAATCGCTCCGACTTAGCGCCAGCTTGTTGCGCTTCACCTTCGACAAATGCGACACGGAACCAAACCTGCTTTTTGCTTCGCAAAAAACCAACTGTGTTGGCTACGCCGCTTTTTTTACCACGACTTGCCAGGCATTGCTGGCGCAAAATCAGTTGGAAAAACGCTTCAGCGTCCAGCATGTGCGGGGCAATTTGACATTCTTCGGCCAGGACGTATACCGTTGGTTCCACAGCCCTTTTTTCCGCGACCACGACTACAACGTCATTCAGGATTTGCAAACTGGTGAGAAAATCTATGTGGACGCCTCCACCTTTGATGTGTTGGGTATCGGCTACGTTCGAGGAGATTGACTTTATTTAATTCGTTGATTTTCAACCGCTTCCGAAACGCTCATCGCCCGGTCATAAAACCTCAAGGCTTTCATTTCTTCCGGCAAAATCTTGATTTCCTTTTTCCGATTGGACAAAACCTGTCCCAAAAATGGCGAGTAGTGCCGCCACCCGAACTGCCGACTGATGCCGCCGTCGCAGAGCTGGCCATCCACCACGGCCAAGAGCAGCTTCGGGCCATTGTCCGCAATGAAAGTGACCCGGTGTGGCCGCACGATGCCGAGGAGTCCGGGGTCGGTCGTCCAAGTTTCACAAGTCTCTGTATTACAAAGGTTTAGCTCCAATTGGCGGTAGCCCGTCGTGCGCACATAAAAACCAGAACCGGAGTCGTTGCGAGCGTCCAGCAGGATGCGGTTGTCGGAGAAATCCCTCGGCTGCACGGTCATTTCGATGGTCAGGCCACCCGTGTCCCGCATGGCATTCAAGTATAAAAAACCGTTGTCCGCATTCTTCGGAAAACCGCTCACGGTCAGCTTCTCATTTTTCAAGGAATCTTCCGTAAAAACCAGCACTGGCGGGCGTTTCGGCTTTATTCTTTGCAAAAAACTGGTATTCAATTGCCCCCAAAGCCCATTCAGCATTTCATCAGGAATTGGATGGATGCGGGCCTGGAACTTGTTCGTCTCCGTCATCCAAAAACGGCCCGTTGCCTCCACTAAGTCGGGATAACTGAACCGGCCCGTTTCATAACTTTGGTCAAGGCTGTAGAGGAAAACTTCCGGCTGCGACCAGCGCAGTTCGCCGCCGATTTCCACGCCGCCAGCCAGCCAAGCCGGGTTCCGGTCGCTGAAGTGGTCGCCGCTGTGGTTGTGGAACCAGAGAAGGTACTTGCCGTTCGAACAGCGCCAAGCCTTCGGGCAGGCACGAGCATTTTTGATGGGGCGGCCATCCAGGTATTTCGCAGGCTGCGGCAACGACCACGAATGGCCGCCGTCCCCGCTGTAGGCTGCCACGAGGTAGCCCGTTTTTGTACGGTAGATGCAGCAAAGCCGCCCATCGCCCATCGGAATGACGCTGTGCTCTTCCTGCACCGAGCCGAAGTCGGGGTTGCGAACGCCATGCTCGCCATCCGGCAGCATTTCCCATCGGAGGCGGTCGGGGCTGCGCTCGGCATTGATGTTTTCGCAGTAAAAAAACCAGCCCTCGCCGTTGTCGAGCATGTATTTTCCAATCTTGGTGAAGCCGAGCATCATCCCCTGCCCCACCGTCACTGGCTCGCCGATGCCCCAGAAAATCTGCACCTTGCCCTGCCAGTCGTTGGCGAGGTCGCAGGCTGTAAGGCGCATGGGCAGGCGGTATCGCTGCGACCAAGTGAGGCCGCCGTCGTCGCTGAACTTGTAGCAGTACCAGCCGAGCATGTCGTTGCGGATTTTTTTGCCTTTCAGTTCGCTGATGTTGTCGCCGTTGTAGGTGTAAAATACATAAACCCGACCATAGCTAGTCAGGTACGGCATGGCCCAACTGGAGGGTCTGTCGGCTACGGGTTCGATCGGCACAGGCGCTGACCAAGTTTGCCCAAAATCCTTGCTGCGGGTGGCAACGATGTGTTCGCCCTCCAGCCCCTCTTCCAATTTCCCCGTGGTGAATGTGCAAAGCCAAGTGCCATCGGGCAGGGTGACGATGTACGGTTGGTCAATATAGCCGTTCGTGTAGATTTCATGGCCGGAGAGCAGGTTTCGGGGGTCGGTTTGGGCGAGCACCCACGTGCCGAACAGCAAGAATATGGCAATCCATTTTAGTTTCATCTTCTAAAAATCAGGTCAAAATTGGCCACCGTCCATTGCTTCCAAAAACGCCACTGTCGCTACCATGTCATCGTGCAGCACCCGGTCCTCGTGGACCATCGGCACTGTTTTCCGATATTTTGCCAAGGCATTTTCTACTGCTGGCGACGATTGCAGCGGCCTGCGAAATTCCATCGCCTGTGCCGCCGTGAAAAACTCGATAGCCAGCACCCGTTCCAGGTTTTTAACCACCCGCCAGCATTTGGTGGCGGCGTTGGCGCCCATGCTCACGTGGTCTTCCTGCCCGTTGGAGGAGACGATGCTGTCCACGGAAGCGGGGGTGCAGAGCTGCTTGGTCTGGCTGACGATGCTGGCGGCGGTGTACTGCGGAATCATGAAACCGCTGTGCAGGCCGCCTTTTTCTTTTTCCATTAAAAATGCCGGCAGGCCCCGCTGCCCGCTGATGAGCTGGTAGGTGCGCCGCTCACTGATGCTGCCCAGTTCGGCGAGAGCGATAGCGAGGTAATCGAGCGCCAAAGCCAGCGGCTGTGCATGGAAATTACCGCCGGATAGGATTTCGTCCTCATCTGGGAAAACGGTGGGGTTGTCCGTCACGCTGTTGATTTCGGTGGCAAAAACCCGCTCCACATGGGCAATAGCGTCATAGCTGGCCCCATGTACCTGTGGGATGCAGCGAAAGGCGTAGGGGTCTTGCACGGCCAGTTTTCCCTGAAGAGACAACTCGCTGTTTTCCAATAAGTTACGAATGGCTTCGGCGGTTTTTAACTGCCCTTCGTGCGGCCTGATTTTATGCAAAAGCTCGTTGAACGGCGACAGTCGGCAGTCAAAAGCATCGAGCGAAACAGCGGCGGTTAGGTTCGCCAAATCGTACAAACGGCGGGCCTCCAGCAGGCACCAGACGCCGTAGGCTTGGCAGAATTGAGTACCGTTGAGCAGGGCAAGCCCCTCCTTGGATTGCAGGCGAATGGGTTCCCAATCATGTCGGTACAGCACCTCGGCGGTGGGCAGTTTTTCGCCTTTCACCCGCACCTCGCCCATGCCGATGAGCGGCAAGCTGAGATGTGCCAGCGGTGCCAAATCACCGGAGGCGCCCAGCGAGCCTTGCTGGTAGATGACGGGCAAAATATCGTGGTTGAAAAAGTCCATAAGGCGCTGCACAGTGACGAGTTGAACCCCAGAGAAGCCTTGCGAAAGCCCCTGTATTTTTAGCAAAAGCATGAGTCGAACCACCTCGGCGGGCACTTCGTCGCCCATGCCGCAGGCGTGGGACATGACGAGGTTGGTCTGCAATTGTTCCAGTTCGTCGGGACTGATACGGACGTTGCAGAGCGAACCGAAGCCTGTGTTGATGCCGTAAAAAGTGTCGTTTTTGCCTGCGAGTTTGTTGTCGAGGTACTGGCGGCAATGCTCGATTCGCTGAGCGGCCTCAGCAGAAAGGGCTATTTTGCTGCCCGATGCAAGAATTTGGCCGACCTGTTCGAGGGTCAGCGGGTCAGGGCTGATATGGTGCATGACGTTTGTGGTCGCCCAATTTATTGGGCAAGCCGATAAAAAGGTTTTATTTGCAAAAATCTAAATCGAAAACCAGTTGTTTTGCTAACGCTGCTTCGCAATTGTGGCAGATGGTTATTGGTCAGCGCAATAAATTGGGCGACCACAAAACAAAGTTTGCAAAGGTAAAAAACTGCCGTGCAAACCAATTCAAACGATACGAACTTGGAACTGAACTACAAAACTTTTGGCCAAGGTGAGCCTGTCATCATCCTGCACGGGCTGTTTGGGACGCTGGACAACTGGCAGACGATTGCCAAGCAACTGGCCGAAAACCACTCCGTTTTCATCCTCGACCAGCGCAACCACGGGCGTTCGCCACACGCCGATGTCCACAATTATCCAACGCTTGCCGAAGACCTCCGGGAGTTCATGGAGGCGCACTGGATGTACGACGGGGCGCACATCATCGGCCATTCGATGGGCGGCAAGACGGCCATGCAGTTCGCCCTCACGCACCCCGATTTGGTGAAAAAACTGGTGGTCGTGGACATTGCGCCGAAGGCGTACCAAGGCAATCACTACGAGATTTTCGAGGCACTGCAAGCGATGGATTTGGACAATATTGCTGACAGAAAAGAAGCCGAGGCGTTTCTTGCGGAGCGCATTTCAGAAGAGGATGTGCGCTTGTTTTTGATGAAAAACCTGACCCGAAAGCCGGAGGGTGGCTTTGAATTCAAAATGAACCTGCCCGTACTCTGGAAGCATTACCCGGAGATTCTAGCGGAGATAAAAGGCGAGCCATTCGAGGGAGAAACGCTGTTCATCCGGGGTGGCCGCTCAAAGCACGTCGTGTTGCCAGATGATGAGGTTTTGATTAAAAAACTTTTCCCGAATTCGGAAATCAAGACGGTGGAAGGGGCAGGGCACTGGGTCCATGCGGAGAAGCCGGGGGAATTGCTGGAACTAGTGCTTGCATTTTTATAAAAATTGTGGAAGGTCATTGCTTGCAATATTTTTCAACGTGAAATATATTTGCCAGACAACTATAGCGTATGACCATCATTATCAACTGGTTCGGCCCCTGTACCGAAGCTGAAATCAAATGGGCCACCCGTGACAAGAGCCGTTTCCACCTCATCACGGGCCGCCGACATGACGACGAACCGACGCAGCTCTACTACCTCGGCCAATGCGATGCGCCTACCTTGGTGCGCAGGGCCTCTACGGTTTACGACCGCCAATATTGGTGGGGCGAATTTGGCAACCTGCCGCCGAACCTGCCGAATGCCGCCGACCTTGCCGAGGCTGTGCTTGCGCAATATTGGGACGTGCATTTCACTGAAAAAAAAGAAACCATCCGACCGCCGGAACCGCTCAGCATCGCTGTACACTGGTGCAAGCCCGACCGCCATTACCGCAAAACAAAACCCGCTGGACTCGGCGCCCACCCTACTTTTCTGTTCTGGGACGGCTGGCGCTGGCACATCGGCAAAATCTAATTGACACCATGACTATCATCCTCGATTGGTACGGCCCCCACGCTGATTTCAACAAGGTTGGCCCTGGCAAAGCACTGATTGCCATGTCGGGCAAGGAGCCTTATAAGCGAAAGGCGAAGTTCTACTATATGGGCCTCTGCGAAACCCGGACTGCTTATGGAAAAGTGCCGCAAGTGAGGCGGGAGCGCCGTTACTGGCATTGCGAAGTGGGTTACGCCCCGCCATCGGCCATCAATGTGCTGGAAATTGCCGAGCAAGTATTGGCCAACTTCTGGCATCCCATGTACCGAGAGCCTGCCAAGCAGTTAAACTTGAGCCAACCCATGACTTTCGTGATGCGCTATTTCAAGCCGAACCGCACGCCCCGGGCTGCTCGGCCCAGTTTCCACGGCGGGGCGATGCCGACAGTAATCCAATGGGACGGCAGAAAATGGTGGTGCGGGAAGGGGTTGTTTATGCCGCCGGTTTGAGATTGGCCGCTCACTTCACCCGATACCAGTACTGCGTCCGATAAAACCCGAACAGGTACCCCCGCACGACCATCACGTTCGGGTCGCCATCCTTGAGCCACATCTTGCAGGTGTACCATTTGCCGTTGCCGGGGTCGAGGATTTTGCCGTCCTGTAGCTCACCATCGTCGAACACCATGTTTTCGAGCATGACCATGCCGAGGATGCGTTGGTTGTAGCGGCTGCCTGTGCATTTGGTGCATTTGCTGTCTTCGGGATCTTTTATCATCTTGACTACTTTACCGAAATAGGCGTTGCCGCTCTTGTAAATCTCGACGTGGCCGCTGGGCTTGTTCGTTTCGTCGTCAATGGTTTTCCAAGTGCCTGTGAAGGATTGCTGCGCCGATATTGCGCCAGCGAAGAAAAGGAGGAGGAGAAGGGCCGTGATTTTGGATGGCATAGGTTTGATTTTTGAGCAAAAATGGTGATAAATTAAAGAACATCGGAGCGGTTTATTCCTCAAATAAATCCTGCAACTTCACTTCCATGTCTGGAAAAATAAAAGCGGTCATCGTCTCCACATTGGTGAAAATCTGTGCCAAGCCATAGCATTCGCCATCGGTTTCCAGCAGGAACCGTGTGAGCGTTTCCCGTTCTGGATCGACAATCCAGTATTCCCGAACTCCACATTCTGCGTAGAGTTCTTTCTTCGTCTTCATTTCCTTGGTGGAATTGCCGGGCGAGAGTATCTCCACGATGAGGTCGGGAGCGCCTAGGCAGCCAGCATCGTCGAGTTTGCTCTTATCGCAGATGACGCAAATATCGGGCTGCACGACGGTATAAATGTCCTTGTTCGCCTTGGCGGATTTGGTTTTATTGTAAAGGCGAACATCGAAAGGAGCTGTGTAAAACTCGCAAGGATTTTCTTTGAAAAAGGTATAAAAAGTGCCCGTCAATTCACGGGAAATGCGCTGATGCTTCCGGCTTGGCGCAGCCATTTTGGCTATTTTTCCTCGAATCAACTCCACCGCCTGCTCGAACTGCCACGTCAGGTAGTCAGCGTAGGTGTACGTTTTATCCAAATCCAAATCCGACAAACTGGTGATGGTGCGCATGGTCGTTGAATTTTGCATGTCTGCAAAGTTAGGGAATACTTGGGCAAAAAATTGGAACTGGAAATCAACACAATTCCGTTTACCTCCCCCACATCCCTTACCTTTGCCCCCTAATTTTTCAATCACCCGATGGAATCCACCGCCAAGCAAAGCGTTGACTATAAACTCCTCGGCAGGGTCGTCGCAGAGGCCAAGCCCTACAGCGGCACTTTGTCATTGGCGGCGGTGCTGGCCGTTGTGCTGGCGCCCATCGCCATCCTGCGGCCTTGGCTGGTGCAGGAGATGGTGGACAAGCACATCTTCCATTCCGACATTCCGGGACTGACCCGCATGGCGCTGCTCTTCATCGGCGTGCTGATTTTCGAGTCGGTGCTGCGCTATTTTTTCCTGTATTCGTCCAGTTGGGTCGGGCAAGCCGTGGTGCGGGACCTGCGGGTACGGGTCTTCAACCATATCACCTCGCTGCGGCTCACCTACTTCGACCGCACGCCCATCGGCATCAGCGTCACCCGCACCATCAGCGATATTGAGAACATCAACGCCGTGTTTTCGCAGGGCCTCATTACCATCATTGCCGATTTCATCACGGTCATCGTGGTGCTCGGCGTCATGTTCTGGGTGAGTTGGAAACTGACGCTCGTCTGCCTCATCACCATGCCATTCCTCATCGCTGCCACCTATATTTTCAAGGAAGCCATCAAGACCTCGTTCCAGCAGGTACGGGCGCAGGTGGCCAAGATGACGGCCTTCCTCCAAGAGCGGCTGACGGGCATGAAAATCGTCCAAATCTTCAACGCCGAGGCGCAGGAAATGGAGAAATTCAAGGCCATCAATCGGGAATATACCAAGGCCAATATTGACTCCATTCTCGCCTATTCGATTTATTATCCCGTCGTGGAAATCATCTCGGCGGCCTCGCTGGGCCTCATGGTCTGGTACGGCGCACGGGAAAGCCTCAGCAGCGACGTGACGCTTGGCGCACTCGTCGCCTTCCCGCTCTACCTCAACATGCTCTTCCGCCCCATCCGCATGTTGGCCGATAAATTCAACACCCTGCAAATGGGCCTCGTGGCCGCCGAACGGGTCTTCGCCCTACTCGACCGCAGCGACCACATCAAAAACGAGGGCAAACTATTGCCTTCGGCAATGAAGGGGGAAGTGGCGTTCCGCAATGTCTGGTTTGCCTACATCGAGCAGGATTGGGTGCTGCGCAATGTGAGTTTTGATATAAAACCCGGTGAAACGCTGGCCATTGTGGGCAGCACCGGTTCCGGCAAAACGAGCACCATCAGCATTCTCAACCGCCTCTACGAAATCCAGAAAGGCAGCATTGAAATTGACGGGACGGACATCCGTGAGTACGAGCTACACGCCTTGCGCCAGCACATGGCCGTCGTCTTGCAGGATGTTTTTCTTTTCAGCGGAACGGTATTGGAAAATATCACGCTTCGCAATGACGGCATCAGCCGGGAGCAAGTGCTGGAAGCAGCGACGATGATTGGGGCACACGAGTTCATCGAGAAACTTCCCGGTGGCTACGACTACCAAGTGCAGGAACGGGGCGCTACCCTGAGCATGGGCCAGCGGCAACTGATTTCGTTTGTGCGAGCACTCGTCTTCGACCCCGAAATCCTCATCCTCGACGAAGCCACCTCCAGCATTGACCCGGAGTCCGAGTCGGTCATCCAGTACGCCATCGAAAAACTGATTGCGAAGCGCACGAGCATCATCATCGCCCATCGTTTGAGCACGATTCGTCACGCCAACAAGATTCTGGTTTTGGAAAAAGGCGAGGTGCGGGAGTTCGGTACGCACGAGGAGCTGCTGCGGAATGAAGACGGGCGTTATCGGGAATTGTATGAGATGCAGTTTTTGCATCCGGTGGGGGACTGAAATCAAATCACCCAATGCCATATTATGGAACTCTATCTGTTTTTAATAATTGCAATTGGATGTTTTAGCATAGTCGCAAAACTAGCCAAAGTTGATTGGCAAAAGGCCGAAAGGATACTGTTTTTAACTAGCCTCGCTTCATTTATATTACTGGTTTTAACAATTGTGCTATTGACAAATAATTATAGATTTAAAGGAGTATATACTAATAGTATGATTGGTTGCGTTTTTACAATATCTACCTTGATATTGTTTGGAGTAACGAGAAAAGTTGGGACAAGTATTGCAAGCGCCATATTCGCAGTACCAATTTTTATCATTAGTGCGCTGGGCCTGTTTGTAGATGGATTTAAAGTCCTGCCTTATGTTCTGTTTATGTTCTTTCAACCACCACTTGCAAAATTCACTGTCAACCAAGCATATAATGTGGAAGTAAGAATTGGAGGATTTTTAGCTTGTGGCGAAAGTCTTACCTTAACTGAAAAAAGTTATTGGTTGTTTGACAAGCAAATTTATATAGGAAATAGTAGTTGTGTACATGGAATCAATAAAGTTGAAACCATAAGATTTGATAAAGATTCTGTAGAATTTTTAATTTATCATGACGGAAAAACTGAATTCGATAATCCATAT
>Ga0209066_10000486_pt1 | contig 58283 bp, 62 predicted proteins | sample All_14_2_FD_187198 | JGI IMG/M metagenome (GOLD analysis project Ga0209066, IMG submission 187198) | Freshwater microbial communities in response to fracking from Pennsylvania, USA - Allegheny Zone_MetaG_DW_15 (SPAdes) (version 2) ...
CTCCCACGCCCCTCCCCGGGAGGGGGCGCAAACCGGGTCATCGCCCACATCCGTTCGTGTCGAGCGAAGTCGAGACACGGTGCACGATGTCTCGACTTCGCTCGACACGAACGGAAATTTTGTTAGCCAGCCCCCGGTGCCACAATCGCAGGCGGCGGCGCAGCGCTGATCGTCTCCTCGCCACGCATCACCCGCGCCGCGCGCTGGATGGCCCGCGTCAGCCGCGGGTAGACTCCGCAGCGACAGATGTTGGTGATGGCGCGCGCGATGTCCTCATCCGTAGGGCTGGCATTGCTGGCGAGCAAAGCCGCCGCCGCCATCACGATCCCCGGCGTGCAGAACCCGCACTGGATCGCCTGCTCAGCCACCAGTGCCTGCTGCACGGGATGCGAACGGTCGCCCGAAAGCCCCTCGATCGTGGTGACAGTGCGCCCCTCGGCCTCGCCCAGCAGCAGCGTGCAACTGGCCATCGCCTGCCCGTCCACGATTACCATGCAGGCCCCGCACTCCCCCGTGCCGCAGCCGTATTTGGTGCCGGTCAGGTTCGCCGCATCACGCAGCGCCCATAGCAATGGCGTATCGTCCTCAAGACGATACTGCACGGGCTGGTTGTTCACGGTAAGGCGGGCCATGCCCCCCGCTTAGCGCGCGAGAGGCCCCGCGATCAATCCCGCCAGCTACGGTCTATCCTGTCGATCCGCCGCGTCCACGCTGCAAAGTCAGCCTCGCCCACGCGTCCTCCGGCGCTCACCTGCCCCAGATCGCGCTGGTGGATCTTCACCACATCATCGGCCACGCGGATCGCCGGGCGGCCCATCGATAGCGTCGCCATCTGGATCTCGCAGGCGCGCTGCAGGCTCCATTGCGTAATGAACATCTGCGGCAGCGTGTGCGCCAGCACCACCGGCCCGTGGTTCTTCAGCATCAGCACGCGCTTGTCGCCAAGGTTGGCCAGCAACCGCTCACCCTCCTCCGCGCGCACAGTCACGCCCTCGAAATCGTGATAGGCCAGCTGCCCGGCAAAGTTGCAGGCATAGAAGTTTATCGGCATCAGCCCTTCCTCAAGGCTGCACACCGCCATCGTCGCGGTCGTATGAACGTGGCTGATCGCGTGCGCCCACGGCAGGTGCCGATGGAAATAGGCGTGCTGCGTAAAGCCCGCCTGATTCACAGGATAAGGGCTGTCGTCCAGCTTGTTCCCGTCGATGTCGATCTTGACGAGGTTCGATGCTGTCACCTCACAATAGAGCAGCCCGAACGGATTTATCAGGAACGCATCCTCCTGATCCGGCACTTTCAGCGAAATGTGGTTGTAGATCGATTCCGACCAGCCAAGGTGGTCGTAGATCCGGTAACACGCCGCCAGTTCCTGCCGCGCCTGCCATTCGGCATCGCTGCATTCGATATTGGGCCTGATCAGGGTGGCCATCACGCGCTCTCCGGATATTATCGTTGCTAAGTGCAACTTGTATCGCATGACCGGCGTGGTGCAAGCCATCGCGCACCGGTTTGGCCGTGCCGTTACTTGAGATCATCCTCCCAGCGCCGCAGCACCCGCCGCTCCACCGCGCGGAACAGCGCGTCGAGGTCATCCGCCTCCACGTCCAGCACTTCGTCCCAATCGGCCAGCACAGCGTCCAGATCGGCGCGGTCATACGTCACCGTGCGCGCGGGCGCGGGCTGCGGCGGCGCGGTTGCCCGGTGTGGCCACGGGTGCCCGGTCATCGTGTTGTAAATCCACCCCACACCCACAACACCGACCACATTCAGTGCCAGCGGAGCCAGCGGCCCTGGCAGGTGGGCATCCGGCGCAAAGCCAGCCAAAGCGCCCAGTATGGCCGCCGCCCCGCCCGGCGGATGGGTGCAGCGCGCCAGCGCCATCGCCGCAATGGCCGCGCCCACCGCAAAGCTCACCGCCAGTGGCGCACCCAGACCCGCCTGCGCACAAAGCCAGCCGACCGCCATGCCAATGCTGACCGACAGCAGATTGCCCCCCACCACCGACCACGGCTGCGCCAACGGACTGGCAGGAACGGCAAACACCAATACCGCCGATGCCCCCACCGGTGCCATGATCCACGGCAAGCCCGCGTTGGCCGGAACCAGATGCCCCAGCAACGCGGCCAGCGCGATACCCAGCACCGCGCCCACGCCTGCGCGCGGCCAGCCTGCCGGAACCCATATGCGTCTGGCGGTCATGGCATTTCTCCCATCAGCACGGAGGTTTGCATCCCACCCCCGCTCATGCTGAGCTTGTCGAAGCATCGCGCGCAGTGCGAGCGTCCTTCGACAGGCTCAGGACGAGCGGTTACGGTTCAGGCCGCACATTGGCCACGAAAAAAGGGGCCAGTCCGAAGACCAACCCCTTGTTTCCGTTTTGCTTTGCAGCCGAAGTGCGATTAGCGCTTCGAGAACTGGAAGCTCTTGCGTGCCTTGGCCTTGCCGTACTTCTTGCGTTCCACGACGCGCGGGTCGCGGGTCAGGAAGCCGGCAGCCTTAACGGCGCTGCGCAGTTCGGGTTCGAACTTCGACAGGGCCTGGGCGATACCGTGCTTCACAGCGCCGGCCTGGCCCGAAAGACCACCACCCTTGACGGTGCAGACAATGTCGTACTGGCCTTCGCGACCGGCCACTTCGAACGGCTGGTTGATCACCAGACGCAGGGTCGGACGGGCGAAGTACACTTCCTGATCGCGGCCATTGACGGTGACCTTGCCCGAGCCGGGCTTCAGCCACACGCGGGCCACGGCATCCTTGCGGCGGCCAGTGGCATACGAACGGCCCTGCGCGTCAACTTCGCGCGGACGGATAATCGCCATCGGACCGGTGCGGACTACTGGCGCAACAACTTCGTCGCCTTCAGCAGCAGGAGCAGCAGCCGCAACGGGAGCAGCCGAGGTCAGATCCTTCAGATCCGACAAGCTCGATACGGTGTTTTCGGTTTCGGACATGGTTTACGCCCCCACCTTGTTCTTGCGGTTCATCGAAGCGACGTCGAGCGCCACCGGCTGTGTGCCGCCATGCGGGTGTTCGGTCCCGGCATAGAGGTGAAGGGCGCGCATCTGCGCACGGCCCAGCGGGCCGCGCGGAATCATGCGTTCCACCGCCTTTTCAAGCACGCGCTCAGGGAAGCGGCCACCGAGGATCTTGTCCGCGGTCACTTCCTTGATGCCACCGGCATAACCGGTGTGCTTGTAATAGATCTTGTCCTTGAGCTTGTTGCCCGTCAGACGCACCTTGTCGGCGTTGATCACGACAACGTGATCGCCGCAATCGACGTGAGGCGTGAAGCTCGGCTTGTGCTTGCCGCGCAGATGATTGGCGATGACGACGGCCAGACGGCCAACCACCAGACCTTCAGCATCGATAAGATGCCAGTTCTTTACCACCTCGGCCGGTTTGATCGACCGGGTGACCTTGCTCAGTGCCTTCATGGCGCTTCGGTTCCTTCGGATTTCGGTTCGTCGATCCGGGCGAAAATCCGCTTGCATCACGACGAAGGAAGCGCGCCTTTGTTGCATATGGCCTGCAGAGTCAAGCAAACAGCGGGTTTTGGGAGAGGTAAAATAATACCGTCTTTTGAAGCCGCATCATTATTTCCGCTCTATCGCCTTCCGCGGACAGATTCTAAGGCTTGTCATCTTTACAGTTGGTAGGGGCTACACCGGTCGCAGGAACGCCCCCTCCTCAACGACGATGTCTCCGCAGTTACCTGATATCGGGCCTATTTGGGCGTCCTTGGCGCAATGCATGGCACGTTATCAGCGGTCCAATCCAAATCGAACGTCGCAGGCACGCGTTTGCTGGCCTGCGTGCGGGTGCTCTTTCCGTCCGGATCAAAGGTGATCCAAGCCATGCTATTGTCGAAGTCGGCAATGCGGCCATTGTCACGCTGCGCCTTGGCTGCGTCGACCTCCTTTTGCTCAATCCGGGAGCCTCGGATCATACGCAATGAGCCATCGTATAAATCAAACACACGGTAATAAGCCCGGCCGAACATGTGGTTGTCGATTTCGTCCTTGTATGTCCACTGCTGCGCTTGCGTTGTCAGCGGCAAGCGCACCGTGGTGACATTACAATCGAAATGGGGCTCATTATAGAATGGCAACGCCTGATCCTGCTGAGATGCGCGTATCCGCTTTTCAGGCGGACTGAAGCCGCCGCCCGGCAGCGCCAGCGATTTTGTTCCGTCCCCATCGTCATCCCAATCGACAGCGCCTGTGCCAACAACGGTCAGGATGCTGGCCTGCGCCGCCATACTGAAATGCCATTTGACATCTTCAATAGTCTGAAAGGTGTCTCCTATCGCATTCTGCCGAAAAGCTTCGAGCAGTTGTCCCGGCGTCACGGCTGAAAACTGCATTTCTTGCTGCAGGCCTTTGATCCCACGCTTGATGGTCGTGCTGGTTATCTTTGCAGGTTTATCAAAACCCTCACGCGCATCGATTTCGTATAAACTAATTTCATCCGGTCGCGCTGCGGGTGTCCATGAAATTTGCTCAAGGCCGCTTCCCGGCCCGGTCAGCGGAAGGAGCCATTGATACGGTATCACCGGCTCCACCATAGGTGGGGCGACCGCAGGCAGTGTGCCGTCAAGCCAATAGGCTTTGCCATCAATCCGCGCCCGCACTAAAACATGGTCAAACATGCGGGGGCTGGGCAGGCGCTCGCCAAGACCATCGAGGTCAATATTATTGTTGACCAGCACCGCCTCGGCCTCAACCCCCAATTCGCGTAACAATGCCAAAAGCAGTACGGTCTTGGCCTTGCAATCGCCGTATCGCCGCTTCCACGTCTCATCGGCGCTTGTCGGCGTGAGATTACCGCCGTTCAGCCCGACATAGATGTAGCGAATATCCTGCTGCACCAATTTAAGGGCGGCAGCGGCTCGGTCGAGCGGCGTTGTCCGCGTTGCCGCTATTCGCGCAGCCTCCTGCTTGAGCGCCGACTTGGGGTTCAATCGTGATGCATCGGCGTAAATCGGGAAGAACAGGCGAGAGATGCCCTGCCAATCGTTGAAGGTGCTGTATTCGACTATGCGCTGCCATTTATAGCGAGGTGGTGCATCCTTGGGAGGAGCGAGGCTTCCGGGATTGTCGAACCGATAATTGATCGCATTGCCGCTTTGTTGGGCTACCGCTGCCATTTCGCTGGTTGGCTTGACGGTCGGCTTGCTCTGCTCCTCCCAGCTCAACCGGAGAAGATAGCGACCGGGTGAGGGCTCGGGCGCCAGAAACAGCAAACCGGCACCATTTTTCCCCAAGGTCGGATCGCTGGTGCGGATGGTTGCGCCAAACTCGATTTCGTCGCCCACTCTCAGATCTGGTACACGTAAGACGGCAGTCAGGTTGCCGTCCAGCATCGCCATTTCGAGTTGGTCCTCGCGACGAAGGATTTCGAAACGTGCTTTTGCAAGCACGTCTATGACCTCACCTTCGCGATGAATGTTTATGGCGTGTACAACAGGCGATCCGGCAGCAGGATTCCAGACCAAAGACAGGTTGCCAAGTTGGAGGGCGTTGGGATGCAGTATCTTGATGCGATACCCGTTGTAGAATGATTGCCCTTTATCATCGATATGTATCTCGGTATCCTGACGGCGGACGAATACCGCACCTGATGCATCGGCCGGGACAGGGATGGGCTCCGACTGAACCGCCCACTTAGGCACCGGCCCATTCTGGATCTTGTTATCGGCTGCATGGGCAGAAGCTCCGACAAGAGCACTGGCAAGAAAAATAGCAGTTTTGAAACGCACAACTTCCCCTTTGTTCGGTGCTATAATGTCTGCCGCGCTCAGATAAGCAAGGGTCTGCCGACACTGATAATCTCTATGCGGGCAGGATTATTTCTCTTCCCGCATTCCACAATACGCATTCAGAACCTTCAGCGGCGGCTTTGAACTCAGGAACCCTATACCTTGTTCATCGGCATCGCATTGATGCCTGCGGCTTGCGCGAGTTCACAGGTCGTCCGCATCCGAATCTGGGTGCAGGCCCTCGGTTTGAAAGTCATCCGAAAACGGCTGGCAAAGTCGGACCAGACGCCGAGAGGTGAGCGGCGCGTTCACTCCGCGGCGTAAGAACTTCGCAATCCCTGAGCTTTCAGTGCCTCACGCGATCTGAACGCTGCCCATATTGAACAGCGCCACGATCACGGCAACCGTCGCCTCCGCCCCCAAGTCTGACGGATCGATCGTCATGTCATCCAGCGCGCACAGACGTTCGGCGAACCGGGCGCTCTCACCCGAACACGCATAAGTTTGGCCGTCAACGAACAGCACCACGGCCCCGGCGCTCTCACGCACAAAAGAAAACCGGCTTGCCGGGTTACGCACCAAAGGCACCGGTGCCGAAACCAATGCGCGAAGATCGGCAGCGGTGATGGCGTCTTCGGGCGACCAATCGATATCCGCGTTCTTGGGCGTGGAATTGTACTGGCCGAACCACCGCGCAAAGGCGGTGCGGTCCAGCAGCTTTTCGGTGACCATCGCGTGCAGATCGTCGATGGCCTGCGCGGTGATCTCTCCGGGGTTGCTTTGCAGGGTCAGGGCGGGATCGGCATAGCGGCGGTCGCCTTCAGCCTGCTCCACCAGATGCTCGGCCCATTGCGCCAGCAGCTCATCGCGTGAAGGCGCGCGAAAGCCGATGGAGTAGGTCATGCAATCGTCGCCGATGGCCACGCCGTTGTGCGCAATCCCGGGCGGCACATAAAGCACATCGCCCGGTTCGAGAATCCATTCCTGCACCGGTTCGAAGTTCGCGAGCAGCCGCAGGTCATCGTGGGCGAGCAGCGCGGTCGTATCGTCGCACAGCCCGCCAATCTGCCACTTCCGCCACCCGAGGCCCTGCACGAGGAACACGTCGTACTGGTCAAAGTGCGGCCCCACGCCGCCCTGATCCACGGCGTAGCTCACCATCACATCGTCGATCCGCCAGTTGGGGATGAAGCGGAACGTATCGATCAAGGCGCTCACGTCCGGCACATGATGGTCCACCGCGTTGACGAGCAACGTCCACGGCGCATCGCCCAGCGTGCCAAACCGGCTCTCGGCAAAAGGGCCGTGTTCCATGACCAGCGCGCTATCAGCCTGCCTGATGAGGCGCGATTCGACGCCTTCCTCGCACGCAAGGCCCGCCAGTTCGTCAGGCTCCAATGGGTTGGCCCACGCGGTCCACAGGCCCCGGATCAGCAGAGGCTGCTTCTGCCAATGGTCGCGCAGGAAATCGCCGGGGTGAAACGTCATGCCCGTTCTCCGCTGCCGAGCAGATGCGCGCACCACACCGTGGTGGCCACCAGCAGCGCACCAACCAACTGGTGCAGCACCGCGATCCACAGCGCCACGCCGCTCCACACGGTGAAAATGCCCAGCAGCACTTGCGTGCCGAACGCGCTGTGCAGCGCGATGGACGCTGCGCGGTGATCCTTGCGCACAGCCCGAGCCAGCACCACCAGCACCGCCACCACGCCCCAGGCCCACCACCGGTGGATGAAGTGGACAAGGAATGGGTCTGACAGGAATGCGTGCGCCGCGCCCAGCGCCCAGTCCACGCCATCGGGATAGAACTTGCCCTGCATCAGCGGCCAGGCGTCCATGCTGAACCACCCTGCCCCCGCAGAAGTGCCCGCGCGCATCCCCGCCACCAGCGCGCCATAGAACAGCTGCACCAGCAGCACGATCAGCGCCACCAGCCCCAGCCCGCGCAATTGCGCGCGCGGCTTGCCCTTTGAAAGCGCAATCAGATCAAGCGCCGTCCACACCAGCCCGCCCAGCGTGATCAACGCCACCAGCAGGTGCGCGGCAAGGCGGAAGTGGCTGACTTTCACATCGTTGACGATGCCCGATTTGACCATCCACCAGCCCACCGCCCCTTGCGCGGCGCCGAGCGCCAGAAGGGCGAGCAGGCGGGGCTTGTACCCTTGCGGAATGCGCCCCTTCACCCAGAACCACGCGAGCGGGACGGCGAAGACGAGGCCGATGGTCCGTGCGATCAGGCGGTGGACCCATTCCCAGAAGAAGATGAACTTGTACGATTCCAGCGTCATACCCGCCGGGCCGTTGACCAGCTGATACTGCGGCGTGGCGCGATAGGCGTCGAATTCGGCCTGCCACTGCGCATCGGTGATCGGCGGGATCGTGCCCGTCACCGGCTTCCACTCAGTAATCGAAACCCCCGATTCGGTCAGCCGGGTAATCCCGCCCACCGCCACGATCATCACCACCATCAGCGCGACGATGAACAGCCAGCGGGCAAGGGCGAGTGAGTTCTTGCGAACATCGGTTGCGGCACCTGAAATCATGTCCGCGCCCTGCTCCCGGCTCGGCAGAATCGCAAGAGAGATTGTCGGGTCGAGCGTCACGGACCTTGGGGCAAAATCGTCCGAGGCAAAATTGTTCGGCAGCTTCACTTGCGTCATGTAATACTATAACATATATGGACGACAAGATGAGTGACGCCCTCCCCACCCTGCGCGCCCGGCTTGACCGGTTCGGCGTGATCCTTTCGGGCCTGTGCCTGATTCACTGCGTGGCGGGCGTGTTTCTGGTGGGCGTGCTGGGCATCGGCGGCGGTGTGCTGCTCGATCCCGATTGGCACCGCTGGGGCCTCGCCTTCGCGCTGGTGATCGGCGCGCTGACGATCGGTCTTGGCGCATTGCGGCACGGACGGTTCCTCCCGCTGATGGTGGGCAGCACTGGCCTTGCGCTGATGGGCGGAGCGGTGGCGGTGGGTCATGGCACCGAAGAAGTGGTGCTGACGGTCATCGGCGTGGTGCTCGTCGCCGCGGCGCACGTGATCAATATTCGCACCAACGCCTGCCATTCCTGAACTGCACCTAGACGCACCTACGCGCACCTAACCCGGCCTTGCGCGCATCTGATGCATCGTTAAAGCGTGCCGCATGACCGCAATGCTATCCCTTACCGTCAACGGCGACCCGCGCCGCGCCGCGCCCGGCTCCATCGCCGATCTGGTGCGCAGTCTCGATCTTGAACCCACCAAGGTTGCGGTTGAGCGCAATGGCGAAATCGTCCCCCGCTCGACTCTCGCCAATGTGCAGATCGCCGATGGGGACGTGCTGGAAATCGTGCATTTCGTGGGTGGAGGACAGACTGACGTGACGGATTTGAACGAAGACACCTGGACCGTCGCTGGCCGCACCTTCCGCTCGCGCCTGATCGTGGGAACGGGGAAATACAAGGACTTCGAACAGAACGCCGCTGCGGTTGACGCGTCTGGCGCCGAAATCGTCACCGTCGCTGTGCGCCGCGTCAACGTATCGGACCCCAAAGCGCCGATGCTGACGGATTACATCGATCCGAAGAAAATCACGTACCTTCCCAACACCGCCGGGTGCTTCACCGCCGAAGACGCGATCCGCACGCTGCGTCTGGCGCGCGAGGCTGGCGGCTGGGATCTGGTGAAGCTGGAAGTGCTGGGTGAGGCACGGACGCTTTATCCCAACATGATCGAGACCATCCGCGCCACCGAAGTGCTTGCCAAGGAAGGCTTTCTTCCGATGGTCTATTGCGTGGACGATCCGATTGCGGCCAAGCAGCTTGAGGATGTGGGTGCTGTGGCCGTCATGCCGCTGGGCGCGCCGATCGGCTCGGGGCTTGGCATCCAGAACCGGGTGACCATCCGCCTGATCGTGGAAGGCGCAAAGGTTCCGGTGCTGGTTGACGCGGGCGTGGGCACGGCTTCGGAAGCCGCCGTGGCGATGGAGCTTGGCTGCGACGGCGTGCTGATGAACACCGCTATTGCCGAGGCCAAAGACCCGATCCGCATGGCCCGCGCGATGAAGTTCGCCGTGCAGGCCGGACGCGATGCCTACCTTGCCGGGCGGATGCAGACGCGCAAGTATGCCGATCCGAGCAGCCCGCTGGCGGGTTTGATCTGAGTTTGGTGGGCCGCACAAGCCCACCTCGCTGCGACTAACTTCACTGCGTTCAGTAAGTCTCGCGGCCCTCCCGCCTGCGGGAGGGCAAGACAGCTCTGTCCTTCTCCCCTCCCGCAAGCGGGAGGGGTCGGGGGTGGGCTTTAACCCACAACCCCCGCTGCCGCCAACACCGCCAGCGTCAGGATGTCGGGCGCGAGCGAGGTCATCGGGGCAATCTGGACCGGCTTTTCCATGCCGAGCAGCATCGGGCCGATCACGGCGTTGCCCGCCAGTTCGCGCAGCAGCTTGGCCGAGATGTTGGCCGATTGCAGGCCGGGCATGATCAGCACGTTGGCCGGGCCGGACAGACGGCTGAACGGGTAGTTGGCCATGACCTTCGGGTTCAAAGCCGCGTCGGGGGCCATTTCGCCTTCGTATTCGAAGCCGGGGTCTTCGGCATCGAGGATCGCCACCGCGCCACGGATCGAATCGAGCCAGCGACCATAGGGGTTGCCGAAGGTGGCATAGGACAGGAACGCGACGCGCGGTTCGTGGCCCATGCGGCGGGCGACGGCGGCGGTTTCCTTGGCGATGTGGGCAAGGTCTTCGGCCGAGGGACGCTCGTTCACCGTAGTGTCCGCCAGAAAGACGGTGTAGTTCTTGGCGACCATCAGGTGGATGCCGAACGGCAGGTGGCCCGGCTTGGGGTGGAGCACCCGGCGCACTTCCTTCATCGACTGCGCGAAAGTGCGTGTCATGCCGGTGATCAGCGCATCGCCGTGGCCCAGCGCGACCAGCAGCGAGGCGAAGACGTTGCGGTCCTGATTGACCATGCGCTTTACGTCACGTTCAAGATAGCCGCGACGCTGGAGCTGCTTGTAGAGATATTCAACCATCTCGGGCACCAGTGGCGAGACGGCCGAGTTGTGGATTTCATACGATGAGGGATCGCTGACGCCCAGTTCGGTCAGCTTGTCCAGAACACCCTGCGTGCGGCCCACCAGCACCGGGATGCCGTAACCGAAATCCTTGAACTGGATCGCGGCGCGCAGCACCACTTCGTTTTCCGCTTCGGCAAAGACCACACGCTTGGGGTTGGCCTTCGCCTTCGCAAACACATTGGTCAGCACCGACGTGGTCGGATTCAACCGCGCCTTGAGGCTGGTGCGGTAGGCGTCCATGTCCTCGATCGGCTTTTGCGCCACGCCCGAATCCATCGCCGCCTGCGCCACGGCAGAGGAGACGACTTCCATCAGGCGCGGATCGAACGGGGCAGGAATGATATAGTCGAGGCCAAAGGTGTGGTTGATGCCATAAGCGGCGGCAACTTCCTCTGGCACCGGCTCACGCGCCAGCTTGGCAATGGCTTCGGCGGCGGCGATCTTCATTTCCTCGTTGATCGTCGTGGCCCGCACATCAAGCGCGCCACGGAAGATGAACGGGAAGCCCAGCACGTTGTTGACCTGGTTCGGATAGTCCGAACGCCCGGTGGCCACGATGCAATCGGGGCGCACGGCCTTGGCATCGGGCGGAGTGATTTCCGGGTCGGGGTTGGCCATCGCAAAGATGATCGGCTGCGGGGCCATCTTCGTGACCCAATCGGGCCGCAGGGCACCGGCGGCGGACAGGCCGAGGAAGATGTCTGCGCCATCGAGCGCATCTTCAAGGCTGCGGGCGGAGGTATCGACCGCATGCGCGCTTTTCCACTGGTCCATGCCGGATTCGCGGCCGCGATAGATCACGCCTGACCGGTCACACATGATCACATTGTTGTGGCGCACGCCCATCGCCTTGATCAGGGCGGTGCAGGCAATGGCCGCCGCGCCAGCGCCGTTGACCACGACCTTCACGTCTTCCAGCTTGCGCCCGGTCAGGTGGCAGGCGTTGAGCAGGCCGGCGGCGGAAATGATCGCGGTGCCGTGCTGGTCATCGTGCATCACCGGTATCTTCAGGCGTTCTTTCAGCGCCTGTTCGATGATGAAGCATTCGGGGGCCTTGATATCTTCAAGGTTGATGCCGCCAAATGTCGGCTCCATCAGCGCGACCGCTTCGATGAAAGCGTCCGGGTCTTCGGTGGCGAGTTCGATGTCGATGGAATCAACATCGGCAAAGCGCTTGAACAGCACGGCCTTGCCTTCCATCACCGGCTTTGATGCCAGCGCGCCCAGATTGCCGAGGCCGAGGATGGCAGTACCGTTGGAGATTACCGCAACCAGATTGCCCTTGGCGGTATATTCATAGGCGTCCGCAGGATTTTCCGCGATGGCGCGGACCGGCACGGCCACGCCCGGCGAATAGGCAAGGCTGAGATCGCGCTGCGTTGCCATCGGCTTGCTGGCGATAATCTCGATCTTACCGGGCCGGATGGTGTTATGGTAGAAAAGCGCCTCGCGTTCAGTGAAACGGACGTTGCTTTCCTCGGACATAATTCCCCCGTGTGTAGCCGGACTTCAGGAATACGGCCCTGTCTGCTCTTTGCCGCTACGTCAAGGCGCACAGCGACGGGATTTGCAGCAGAAACCAATCGACGCAATCAATAGCGATCAAAGGTTCGGCGAATCCCACTTGGGAATGCCCAGACGGCGGACCTTGAACAAACGGCTACGGCCTTCCTGCCAGACCAATTGCAGGCGCGGATCGCCACGCTGCGGCATGCCGGTATCGATCAGCCAGACATAGTCCACCCGCTCAATCGGTGCGGCCTTCAGCGCGGTATCAACCGTCCGCCGCCAGCCACCCGCACAACGGCGCGACCATACGAATTCCGATGGATCGGCGGTGAAATTACGACCGGGACGGAAGCGCGGCACGATCATGTGCAGGCCCGGCACAGCCCAGTTATCGTTCACCCATGCCTGCCGATATAGGCTGGCAAGGCTGGCAAGATGATCGCGGCGGGTGTTGCGCCATGATTCATCGAGGCACGAATGTTCGACGAAGGCCAGCACGCGGCTGCCGGGTTCAACATGCGTCAGCGCGGAAAGCTGCTTCTTGTAGTCCTCGGCATAGTCGCTGAAACTCCACGCCGTGACGGTGAGCCGCACGGCCAGCAGGGCCATGCCAAGGTATGCCACCGCCTTTGCCCATTCCGGACGGCGCGCGCCGCTCCAGTCCTGCAGGCCAAGGCCGAGCATGGCCGCAACCGGCAGCAGCCGAATGTCGACGAACGAGGAGCCGTTGATGTCGCTGGGGATCGCAAGGAACAGGAGGAACACCGTCAGCGCCGGAAGCCCCTGCCGCCAGTTCCACTTTGCACCGAGCAGCGGCCCGACCAGCACCAGCAGCCCGGCAATGATCGATGTGCCGAAATCGAGCAGCTTCGACTGATCGCGCAGCGTCAGCACGAAGGACCAAGCCTTCTGGTCCCAGCGCCAGATATTCATGCTCTTTACCGGGGGCGAGAATGCTTTCCACAGCACGATGGTGATGACCGTGGCGAGCAGCGGCCAGCAAGCCTGCCACAGGCGCAGGCCGATGGCCTTCCAGTCCAGCGACTTCACCCATTCGCGGTTGGTAAAATCGCGGAAGCGCCAGCCTGAAGGCAGTTCGTCCATCGCGCGGCCAAAGGCGTGCGCGCCCACCAGCAGCGCCAGCAGCAGCCCACCGATGGCATGGCACAGCATCGCCACCGGCTGCGCAATGATCAGCATTGTGGCGCGGGCGCGGGGGTTCTTTTCCAGCCAGACCGAGGCACCGAACGCGGTGAGCGACAGACCAGTGGCGAGGATGTAGTTGAGGAAACCGGTAAGCAGCGGGAAGCTGAACACGAACATCAGCGACCATGCCGCCGCGTGCCCGCCTTTGGGGTTCAGCATGCGGATGGTCCACAGACACCCGCCTGCAAACAGGCCGGTCGCCAGCACTGTGCTCCACCATCCGGCAGCAAGGATGCCGAACTGCGCGCCCAGCACCTTCATCAGCACGCCGCCGCCGATGTTCAGCGTGAACACCCACTTCCAGGTGAAATACTGCTCAAGCGGATTGCCGGGGCCAGCAGCCTCGATCGCAGCGGCGCCCATGTGGCCGGGAATGTCGATCAGGGGCGGCACATCGACCAGCGCGAAAGGCGCGCAGATCAGCAGAATCGCTATGGCAATGCCCGGCCCGGACAGCCACGGCAGCGCGCCTGCACGGGCCATCAGCGCCCTTGCGGAATCGAACACCGAATCGAACCAGGTCTTTTCGCCGACTTGCTTCAAACTCTGCTTACCCCACAAAGACCGCTTTGCTCGGCCCTTTAGGGCGCGCAGTTGCGGATATCCAGCCATGACGGTTTGAGAAACACGCGCGGCTGGTCTAGCCACCTCCGCGTGACGCCTAATGCCCCAACTCCGATGATGGCGCAATATCTTGCGCTAAAAGAGCAGGCCTCTGACTGCCTGCTGTTCTACCGCATGGGGGACTTCTTCGAGCTGTTCTTCGATGATGCGAAGGTGGCCGCGCAAGTGCTCGACATAGCGCTGACCAGCCGGGGCGAACACGGCGGCGCGCCGATCCCGATGTGCGGTGTGCCGGTCCATTCGGCCGAAGGATACCTCGCCCGCCTGATCAAGGCCGGGTGCCGCGTGGCCATTGCCGAACAGGTGGAAACGCCCGAAGAAGCCCGCAAACGCGGGGGTTCCAAGACATTGGTGGCGCGCGATATTGTCCGCTTCGTCACCGCAGGAACGCTGACCGAGGAAGCGCTGCTTGAACCGCGCCGCGCCAATGTGCTGGCCGCGGTGTGCGATGTGCGCGGCGTGATCGGGGTGGCAGCCTGTGACATTTCGACAGGTCGGATGGAGCTGGAGGAGTGCGCCGCTGACCAGATGGGTGCAGCGCTGGCGCGGCTGGGCGCGAGTGAAATTGTGGCGGCGGATTCGTGGGAGCAGGCTCCGGTGGATTGCGTGCCGCGCCCGAATCGGTCGTTCTCCAGCGATGAGGGCGAGGCGCGGCTGAAGGCGCTGCATGGCGTTTCCACGCTGGATGGCTTCGGCCAGTTCAGCCGCGCGATGCTGGCGGCGGCGGGCGGGCTGATTTCCTACCTCGACCATGTGGGGCGCGGGAGCCTGCCGCTGCTGCTGCCGCCGGTGGTGCGCGAGGCGGGCACGCACATGGCGATGGACGAGGCAACGCGGGCCAGCCTTGAAATCCTGACGAGTTCGAGCGGCACGCGGCGCGGTTCGCTGGTCGAGGCGATTGACCGCTGCGTCACCGGCGCGGGCGCGCGGCTGCTGGCCGAGGACCTGTCCGCCCCGCTCACCGATGCAGGCGCGATCAACCGGCGGCTGGAACTGGTCAGCTGGCTGCACGACGATCCGCTGCTGCGCGGCGATATTCGCGGCGTGCTGCGCGCGCTGCCCGATGTGGGCCGTGCGCTGGGCCGCGTGGTGGCGGGGCGCGGCTCCCCGCGCGATCTGGGGCAATTGCGCGATGGGTTGAGCGAAGCGCGGCGGTTGCACGATCTGCTGGCGGCCCGGGCCGACAAGCCTGAGCCGATGGCCGCGCTGCTGCCTTCGCTGACCGGCCACGGTGCGTTAACCGATCTCTATGCCCGCGCGCTGGTGCCTGCGCCGCCGACCGAGCGGTCGCAGGGTGGCTATATCGCCGAGGGCTATGACGCGGGGCTGGACGAATTGCGCCGCGTTTCGGGCAATGCGCGCCGGGCGATTGCAGCGTTGGAAGCAAAGTACCGCGACGAGACCGGCATTGCCGCGCTGAAGATCCGGCACAACGGGGTGCTGGGCTACTTCATCGAGGTTCCGGCGAAGCACGCTGATCGGCTGATGGCGCCAGAAACCGGGTTCACCCATCGGCAGACGATGGCGGGTGCGGTGCGCTTCAATGCGCTGGCGCTGCACGAGGAAGCCAGCCGGATTGCCGAGAGCGGCGGGCATTCGCTGGCAGCGGAAGAGGCGCATTTCGAGGACTTGGTGGCCCATGCGGTGCGTGCCAAGGAGGCAATTGCAGCCACCGCGGCAGCACTCGCGCGGATCGACGTGACGGCGGGGCAGGCCGAGCGGGCGGCGGAAGGCGGCTGGGCCTTGCCGCGCGTGGTGGACGAGGCTTGTCTGGACATCACCGGCGGGCGACATCCGGTCGTCGAAGCCGCGCTGGCGGTGAAGGGTGACCGCTTTGTCGCCAACGATTGCGCGCTGGGGCCGCAGGACCGGCTCTGGCTGGTTGGCGGGCCGAACATGGGCGGTAAATCGACCTTCCTGCGCCAGAACGCGCTGATCGTGCTGCTGGCGCAAGCGGGCGGGTTCGTGCCTGCGCAGGCAGCGACGGTGGGGCTGGTCGACCGGCTGTTCAGCCGCGTGGGCGCTTCGGACAATCTGGCGCGCGGGCGGTCGACCTTCATGGTCGAGATGGTGGAGACCGCCGCAATCCTCAGCCAAGCGACTGAGCGCAGCTTCGTGATTCTGGACGAGGTCGGGCGCGGGACGTCCACTTACGACGGCCTTGCGCTGGCGTGGGCGGTGGCCGAGGCGGTCCATTCGATCAACCAGTGCCGCTGCCTGTTTGCCACGCATTACCACGAACTCGCACGGCTGGCCGAAACGTGTGACGCGCTCTCGCTCCACCACGTCCGCGCGCGCGAGTGGAAGGGCGATCTGGTGCTGCTGCATGAACTGGCGGAAGGCCCGGCGGACAAATCCTATGGCCTTGCCGTGGCGCGGCTGGCAGGCGTGCCCGCGCCGGTGCTGAAGCGCGCCAAGTCCGTGCTGGAAAAGCTGGAAAAGGGCCGCGCGGCCACTGGCGGGCTAGCCGCGGGGCTGGACGACTTGCCCCTGTTCGCCGCCGCGATCGAGGCTGCGGAAGAGAAGGTCGATGCCTTGCGCGAACAGCTGAACGGGCTGGACATCGACGCGCTTTCCCCGCGAGAAGCGCTGGATTTGCTTTATCAGTTGAAGGCGCAGGCCAATGGTTGATTCCCTTTCCTCGCCACACATTTCGTCATTCCCGCGCAGGCGGGAATCCAGCGCGCAACCATTGGAACTGGATTCCCGCCTGCGCGGGAATGACGAGGTTTTGGCGTGATGGAATTGACCCCCCTCGGCACTAGGCGCGCGCTGTTCATCATGGCGGCCGAGCCGGAATACGGCCCGCACTTGCGCGCGCGGTTCACGCCGTTGATCACCGGCATCGGCCCGGTCGAGGCTGCGCTGAACACCGGCATCGCGCTCGCCCGACTGGAAGCGGCGGGCAACCTGCCCGACCTTATCGTGTGCCTCGGCTCAGCCGGATCGCGGCGCTGCACGCTGGGATCGGTGCACCAGATCGGCAGCGTTTCATGGCGCGATATGGATGCTTCGCCCTTGGGGATCGAGCCGGGCGTGGTGCCCTATCTAGATGAGCCAAAGGACTTGCCGCTGGACACGCCGCTCAGCCTCCCCGTGGCTACGTTATCGAGCGGCGGCGATGTAGTCAGCGGCGACAACTGGGACCGCGTCAGTGCCGACATGGTGGACATGGAAACCTATGCCATCGCCCGCGCCGCGCGCACCTTTGGCGTGCCGCTGGTGGGCCTGCGCGGCGTGTCCGATGGTCCCGGCGAACTGGCGGGTGCGCATGATTGGCACAAGCTGCTGGGCTATCTCGATGGCGAACTGGCCAAGGCGGTGGACTTGCTGGCGGAACACTACGCCTGACGCGACACTACCGTCGCCCCGGGCTTGATCCGGGGCTTGGCTTTTTCGGCGCGCAGAACAGAAAGCCTTGGCCCGGATCAAGTCCGGGCCGACGTTGGGTGTGGATACTATCCGATGCTTAAAGCGACAGAAACATCCCCGCCAACGCCGCGCTCATCAGGTTGCTGAGCGCGCCCGCCACCAGGGCGCGCATGCCAAGCTTGGCAATCATCGGGCGCTGGTTCGGCGCCAATCCGCCGGTCACCGCCATCTGGATGGCGATGGAACTGAAATTGGCAAAGCCGCACAGCGCGAAGGTGACGATGGCGACCATGTGCGGTGACAGCGCGGTGTCTTTGCCCAGTTCGATGAAGGCGACGAATTCGTTCAGCACGATCTTCGAGCCGAACAGCCCGCCAGCCTGCATCGCCTCGGCCCAGCCATTTGCGCCGAGCAGGTAGAACACCGGCGCAAACACATAGCCCAGCACCATCTGGAACGACAGTTCGGGCATGCCGAACCAGCCACCGACCCAGCCCAGAATGCCATTGGCCAGCGCGACCAGCGCCACGAAGGCCAGCACCATCGCACCCACGGCCACGGCGAGCTTCACACCGGTCTGCGCGCCCTGGCTGGCGGCCATGATGATGTTGGCGGGACGCTCTTCCTCGTCCGAGGCGAGGCTGGGTTTAACGTGCGGGTTGGGCAGCGCTTCATCGGCCATTTCGGTCGGCACTGGCGGTTCGTCCGGCATGATCAGCTTGGCCATCAGGATGCCGCCGGGGGCCGACATGAACGCGGCGGCGACCAGATAATCGATGCGGATGCCCATGCTGGCATAGGCGGCAAGGATTGTTCCGGCCACGCCCGCCATGCCCACGGTCATCACACAGAACAGCTGGCTGGGGTTGAGCGCGGCGAGGTAGGGCCGGATCACCAGCGGCGATTCGCTTTGCCCCACGAAGATGTTGCTGGCCGCACACAGCGATTCGACCTTACTGATGCCGGTGACCTTTTCCAGCGCGCCGCCGATCCAGCGGATCACCAGTTGCATCACGCCAATGTAATAGAGAATCGAGATCAGCGCGGCGAAGAACACGATCACCGGCAGCGCCGAAATGGCAAAGCTGGTGCCGCCAATCGCCGGGTCGGCCAGCGGTCCGAACAGGAACTGCACGCCTGCCCGCGCAAAGCCGAGCAGGCCTTCGACGCCCGCAGCCGCGCCTTGCAGCATGCGGTTGCCCAGCGGCACATAAAGCACCAGCGCGGCAAAGCCCGCTTGAAGCGCAAAGGCCGCCGCCACCACGCGCAACCGGATGGCGCGGCGGTTTGATGACAGGGCAAAGGCGAGCGCAAGGATGAGCAGCATCCCGAGAAGGCTTGAAAGAATGCGCATCGGGCTGGGCAGTGCTCCACAACTGATCGTTACAGGCGAACCTAATAGCGAATTGGCGGGGCGTGAAAAGCGCGCTATCGGCCTTAGATGCACGATAACGCCGCTTCTGCGCCCGCCATCCCCCGTTCTTTGTTCGCCCTGTCGCTGCTTTATGGCGGGATGTGCGTGCTGGCTGGCGTGCTGGGGGTCAAACTCGCCTCGCTCGGCACATGGCCGTTGCTGGGCGATCTGGCAGTGGAATCGGGGATTTTCGCGTTCCTGCTGCTGGTGGTGATGGCCAGCGCGGTGGCCGAACTGTTTGGGCAGGACGTGGCCAACAAGCTGGTCCGTTTCGGCTTCGTGCCGCTGATCGTTTCGATGATCCTGCTGACGGTGGTGATCCGCGTGGTTCCCCCCGCCCCGTTCTGGACCGATCAGGATGCCTTCGCCCGCCTGCTGGGTCAGGGCGCGCGGATGCAGTTTGCCGGGCTGATTTCCTATGGCACCTCGCAGACGCTCAACGTCTATCTGTTCTCACGCATCGCGGGCGGGCGCGGCAAGATGCTGATGCTGCGCGCATGGATCGCCTCGATGCTTTCACAGGTGGTCGATACCATCCTGTTCATCACGATCTCGTTCTATGGGCAGGACTTGCCGATTGTCTCGATCATGCAGGGCCAGATCATTTCCAAGCTGGTGCTGTCCACCATTATGGTCCCCCCGCTGATCTGGGTCTTCGTGCAATTGGGCAAGTGGCTGGATCGGCCAGCATAATCCACCGCGCCACACGCAATCCTCAATCTTGGATTCCGCACACTTTGCGCGTAATGGCGCGGCCATGACTCAGAACCACGATCCCGCAATGCTCGCCAAGGCCGAAACGCTGACCGAAGCTCTGCCCTATCTCCAGCGCTATGCCGGCAAGACGTTCGTGGTGAAATACGGCGGCCACGCGATGGGCGATCCCGAACTGGCGCAGGACTTTGCCGAGGATATCGTGCTGCTGAAAGCGGTGGGCATCAACCCGGTGGTGGTCCACGGCGGCGGTCCGCAGATCGGCCGCATGCTCAAGGCCCTCGGCATCGAATCGCAATTCGTCGATGGCCTGCGCGTGACCGACAAACAGACCGCAGAAGTTGCCGAAATGGTGCTGGCTGGCGCGATCAACAAGGAACTGGTCGGCTGGATCGCCAAGGCAGGCGGCAAGGCCATCGGCATTTCGGGCAAGGACGGCGGCATGGTCATCGCCCGCAAGGTCCAGTCGAAAAAGGCTCCAAAAGCCATTGCGGGCGACGATGGCGAAGCACTGGTCGTGGACCTCGGCTTTGTGGGTGAACCGGCGCGGATCGATACCACGGTGATCGACACCATCGTCAACGCCGGGATGATCCCGGTGATCGCCCCCATCGGCGTGGGCGAGGATGGCGAGACCTACAACATCAATGCCGATACGATGGCCGGGGCTATCGCCGCAGCGCTGGGTGCCGCGCGCATGTTCCTGCTGACCGACGTTCCGGGCGTGCTCGACAAGGACAAGAACCTGCTGACTGACCTGCGCCCGGCAGACATTGCGCGGCTGGCCGAAGACGGCACGATCAGCGGCGGCATGATCCCCAAGCTGGAAACCTGCGTCCACGCGGTCGAGGCCGGTTGCGAGGCAGCCGTTGTGCTGGATGGCCGCGTGCCCCACGCGATGCTGCTGGAAATCTTCACAGCGCAGGGCGCGGGCACGCTCATCCGCGCCTAAGGGGAACAACGCGCGAGTTCACACGCTGTGGCGGCATGACCCGCATCGCGCTTGCTTTCGCTGCCGCTTCGGCGCTCGTCTTCAACCTTGGCGGTTGCCAGAAAGGCCCCGCCTCGCCCTCGCCGGACGCGACGGACGCCGCTGCGCTTTCACCCGCCACGCCCGTGCCGGAACTGACACCGACCGAACCGCTGCCCATGGTCACACCGGGCGAGCCTTCGCAAACCCGCGATCCTGTGCAGGCGATGCAGGCCTTCGCCGACGCCATCGAAGCGCGCGACTGGCAGGCCGTGCGCGGTTTCTGGGGCGATTACGGCAAGGCCAGCGGCATGGAAGAGCGCGCCTTTGGCACCAAGTGGAGTTCGCTCCTCGCCCCGGTCGTGACCGTCGGCAAAGGCGAGCAGGAAGGCGGCGCAGGTTCGCTCTATTTCACAGCGCCCGTCACGATCGTGGATGGCCCGCGCACCATCAAGGGCGAGGTCACGATGCGCCGGGTCAATGACGTGGACGGCGCATCGCCGGAGCAATTGCGCTGGCACATCGAAAGCACCACGCTCACGCCCTGAAACCTTGCCAAATTCGTATGCAACACATACAGACTGCACCCATCGTTGCCATCGCGCAGCGAAGGGGCACTTGTGGCACCGGGAGAGGGTCGGCTAGGAGCAGGTTCAAGCTGCCTTTCAGCCGATAGGGAAACGCGCCAATGATGCTCTACACGCTGATCTCGATGATCAATTATCTCGTCAACATCATCGTCATTGTGGTGATCGTCCAGTTCGTGCTCGGCCTGCTGATCTCGTTCAACGTCGTGAACATGCACAACAATGCAGTCGCGGCGATCTGGAAAGCGCTGAACGCAATTCTCGAACCCATGTTGCGCCCGATCCGCAAGATCATGCCCGATACCGGCGCGATCGATTTTTCGCCGATGGTGCTGATCATCGGGCTCAACCTGCTGATGATCCTGCTGAGCGGCATTGCCGCGTCCACGGCGGGCATCTGAATCTACGGACATTCCCATGACTGCTGCAATTATCGACGGAAAGGCCTTCGCGGCCACCCTGCGCGCTCGCGTGGGCGAACTCGCCACCGCGTTCGAAGCCAAGGCGGGCCGCAAGGCGGGCCTTGCTGTCGTCCTCGTGGGCGAAGATCCGGCCAGCCAGGTCTATGTCCGCTCCAAGGGCAAGAGCACACTCGAAGCAGGCATGAACAGCTTCGAGCACAAGCTGCCTGCCGATACGTCCGAGGCTGATCTGCTGGCCGTGGTCGAAGCGCTGAACGCCGATGTGGCGGTGGACGGCATCCTCGTCCAGTTGCCGCTGCCAAAGCATATCGACGAACAGAAAGTCATCGCCGCGATCAATCCTGACAAGGACGTCGACGGCTTCCACGTGACCAACGCGGGCCGCCTTGCCGTGGGCCAGCCGGGCTTCGTGCCCTGCACCCCGCTGGGCTGCCTGATGCTGCTGAAGGACCGTCTGGGCGATCTGTCGGGGCTTGATGCCGTGGTGATTGGGCGTTCGAACATCGTGGGCAAGCCGATGGCGCAATTGCTGATCTCCGAAAGCTGCACCGTCACCGTCGCACACAGCCGCACCAAGGATCTGGCCGACGTCGTGCGCCGCGCCGACATCGTCGTGGCCGCCGTGGGCCGCCCTGAAATGGTCAAGGGTGACTGGATCAAGCCCGGCGCGACCGTGATCGACGTGGGCATCAACCGCGTTCCCGGCGCAGAGGCAGGCAAGACCAGGCTGGTGGGCGATGTGGACTATGCGTCGGCTGCCGCCGTGGCGTCGGCCATCACCCCGGTGCCGGGCGGCGTTGGCCCCATGACCATCGCGGTGCTGCTGCGCAATACGCTGGTCGCGGCCTATCGCAATGCCGGGCTGGTGCTGGCTGCTGACGCGGTTTGAGGCGGAACCCACGACTCGTCATTCCCGCGCAGGCGGGAATCCAGCGACACAAGAGCCGTCGCAAAGCGACGACGTGTCTTTGGCAAGGTCTGGATTCCCGCCTGCGCGGGAATGACGAAGGAAGGGTAAGCGGGGTGGGCAGCGCCGCACCCATCGGCTAGACAGGCCCAATGAAGCGCCTGATCCCCCTCGCATTCCTCCTCTGCACCACCCCGCTCCTCGCCCAGCCCGGCCCTCCGCCGGAGGGTGAAGGCGGCCCCGGACGCCCGCAGCGCGCCTATGCCAATCCCAGCGCGCTGATCGCCGCAGACATCGCGTTTGCCCGCCTCGCCCGCGAAAAGGGCCAATGGACCGCTTTTCGCGAAACAGCCGCCGAAACCGCCGAAATGTTCGACGGCCAGCGCGTGCTTGCCAAGACTTTGCTCAAGGACCGCAAAGACCCCGCCGAACCCTACAAATGGGCACCGCGCGCCGCGTGGATCGCCTGCGATGGATCGGCAGGCCTGACCGTGGGCGGCGCAAGCTATCCCGGCGGCGGAAACGGCGAATACGTCACCGTGTGGGAACGCCAGTTCAAGGGCAACCAGGCGTGGAAGTGGGTGCTCGACGATGGAACTGCCCTGCCCAAGGCCTTGCCCGAACTCGATTGGGTGCAAGGCACCGTGGCCGATTGCCCGGTGCGGCGCAGGCCAGCAGGCGATGTGCCACCCCAGCCCGGCAGCAAGCGCGAGCGCAAGGAACAGGGCAAGGACGCGCCCATGCTGCCACTTGCCGGGCCGATCCCCGCCAGCGACGCTCCCGCAGGCGCAGACAGCAAGACCGGGCAGTCGCGCGATGGCAGCATGGCGTGGCGCTCCACTGTCCTGCCCGATGGCAGCCGCCACCACAAAGCTTGGATTTGGAAGAACGGCGCGATGACGCAAGTGTTCGACCGCGTGTTTCCCGGAAAGGGCGCCTGAGCCATGTGGGAGCTGTTCATCTCCGCCTTCATCACGCTGTTCGTGGTCATCGATCCGCCCGGCTGCGCCCCGATCTATGCCGGCCTCACCGCCAATGCCACCGCCAAGCAGGCGTTCAGCATGGCCCTGCGCGCGTGCCTGATCGCCACTGGCATCCTGCTGGTGTTCGCGCTGTTCGGTGAAGACCTGCTGGGCGCGCTGCACATCGAACTCGACAGTTTCCGCATCGCGGGCGGCATCATGCTGTTCCTGATCGCGCTCGACATGGTGTTCGAAAAGCGCACCGAGAGGCGTGAAGAACGCGCAGAGAAAGTCCGGACCGCCCAGCCGCAGGTAGAGGACGTCTCGGTTTTCCCGATGGCCATGCCGATGCTGGCCGGGCCGGGGTCAATCGCCTCGGTCATGCTGCTCACCTCGCGCGCCAATGGCACGCCCGAAACGCTGGTCATCCTCAGCGCGCTGGGCGTGGTCATGGTGCTGAGCTTCATCGCGCTCGTCGCCGCCCGCCCGCTGATCCGGGCGCTTGGGTCTCAAGTGGAAGCGGTCATCACCCGCCTGCTCGGCGTGCTGCTGGCCGCGTTGGCCGCGCAGTTCGTGATCGACGGAATTCAGGCTCAGTTCTGATCCAGCGCCACGACGACCACCGATTTCTCAGGAATATCAAGCACCAGCGCCCCGCCCACCAGCTTTGCGCCATCAAAGCGCACGGGGCGCACTTGCTCTGCCGCACCCGGCACATTGTGAGCGTCGGTCTGTGCCGCCGTCAGCACCTGCCCGCTGACTTTGCCTGCACGAATGCCATCCAGCTTCACTGACAGGCGATAGCCGCGGTCAGCATCGGCATTGGCCACCGCCACATGCACGCGTCCGTCCTTGCCCCGCGCTGCGCTGGCGGAGAACGCGGGAAAGCTGTTTGCGCCGGATTTCAGCATGGGCGCAGAAACCTCCAGCGGCAGCGCAGTGGCATCCTGAAACGGCGTGTACATGGCAAACACATGGTATGTCGGCGTGCGCGCCATCTTTGCGCCGTCGGTCAGGATCATTGCCTGCAGCACGTTCACGGCCTGCGCGATATTGGCCATCTTCACGCGATCGGCATGGGCGTGAAAGATGTTGAGCGTCATCGCCGTGACCAGCGCATCACGAAGCGTGTTCTGCTGGCGCAGGAAGCCCGGCTCCGTCCCCGCTTCGGGCGCGTACCACGTGCCCCATTCGTCCACGTAAAGGCCGATGCGCTTTTGCGGATCGTGGCGATCCATCACCGCCTCGTGCATGCGCAGCACGCCATCCATGCGCGATGCCTGATACAGGATGTGGTTCCAGTGATCTGCCGGGAAACCGGTGGCCCCCGCCTTGTCGCGGTTCTCCCACTTGCCGTCGAACACGGTGTAATAATGCAGCGAAATCGCATCCATCATCGGCGCGGCGCTTTTCAGCACCGTGTCCATCCATGCCACGTCATCGTTGTTCGGCCCCGATGCCACGCGCAGCGCCGCATTGTCGTTGTGCATGTGAAAGGTGGAGCCGTTGCGATGCATGAACGTGGCAAAGCGGCGGTATTCGTTGGCGAAATATTCGGGCGTCTGCGCCCCGCCACAGCCCCACGCCTCATTGCCGATGCCCACGAAGCCCAGCTTCCACGGCTCCTGCCGCCCGTTGGCGCGGCGTTCATCGGCAATCGAATCCTTCGCGCTGGATGTGATGTAATCCATCCACTCGCGCATTTCCGATGGCGTCGATGTCGCCATGTTGATCGCTACATAGGACTCCGCACCAATCTGTTCGACGAAATCGAAATATTCATGCGTTCCAAAGGCGTTGCTTTCCAGCCCGCTCCACCAGTCGTTCTTGCGCACCGGGCGTTTGGCCGCAGCGCCAATCCCGTCGCGCCAGTGATAGATGTCGGCAAAGCAACCGCCGGGCCAGCGCACCACCGGCACCTTGATCGCCTTCAGCGCAGCCGCCACATCGTTGCGGATGCCACGCGTGTTGGGGATCGCGCTATCGGGGCCAACCCAGATGCCATCGTAGACGCCTGCGCCCAGATGCTCGGCAAACTGCCCCTGCAAGTGGCGCGAAAGCACCGGGCCGGGCTGGTCGGCATGCAGCACGGCTGGGATTTGAAACGGGGCGGAGGTTGCCGCGTGCCCTGCGCCCGACAATGAAATTGCCGCCCCGCCCGCCAGCGCAATCATGCTTTTCCAGACCATTCCGCTTTCCCCACCGCTGTTGTCAGCGGACATTCGCCATGTTCAGACAGCGATGTCAACCAAGGCTGGGAATGCAGCGAAAGCAGCTACTGCAGTGTGACGCTTCCGCCATCGTCGTTGTCACGCTTGCCGAAGAACTGCATGAGTTGCACCAGCAGTTCGCAACGCTCTGTCAGCGTATTGGCCTCAAGCAGCGCCTGCTTGGCCGCAGCATCGAACGGGGCAATCTGCGAAACGCCGTTTATCAGCGACATGTCGTCCAGCCGCCCGACCGAATCCCAATCCACCGCATAGCCCTGCGCATCGGCGAACTTGCGCGATTCGCGTTCGAAAGAGGCGCGCTCGACCGCGCTCAGCGCTTCGTTCATATCGTCAGCCAGCAGCTCGGCTTCGACCTGGCGGAACGGCGTGGTCACTTCCAGTTCGCGGATCACGCGGAAACGCGCCACGCCTTCCAGCATCAGGTTGTAGCGCCCGTCTTCCATCGCCTCGACATCGGCGATCTTGCCCACGCATCCGATGGTGAACAGCGGCGCGCCCGCATCGGCCGATTGCGGCTGAATCATCGCGATGCGCCTGTCCCGCGCCAGCGAATCGCTCACCATCGCGCGGTATCGCGGCTCGAAGATATGCAGCGGCAGTTGCAGCCCCGGATAGAGCACCGCGCCCGCCAACGGGAAGATCGACAGACGCACAGGCTTCATCGCGCTCAGCCGAACAGCACGGTGGAAAGCTTGCGGCGCGTGGCCGAAACCCAAGGATCTTCAAGGCCTGTTGCCTCGAATATCTGCAGCAGGCGGGCCTTGGCCGCGCCATCATTCCAGGCACGATCTGCCGCGATCATGGCGAGCAGCTTGGCCGCCGCATCGTCACGCTCACCAGCCGCATAAAGCGCGTTGGCGAATGCCAGTTGCGCTTCCATATCAGCCGGACGCTCAGCGGCGGCAGCGCGCAATGCGGCCAGTTCGCTTTCCTCGGGCGCATCCTCAGCCAGCGCCAGCGCTGAACGCGCCTGCGCAAACACGGGATCGGCAGCGATCTCGGGCGCGAGCGAATCCAGCACAGCCTGCGCCTCATCCTTGTGCCCGGCAGCGATCAACGCGCGTACCAGCCCTGCATGAGCCTGCGCATTGTCCGGCGCGATTTCAACGATCTGGGCAAACACGCCTGCCGCGCGCTCACCGTCGCCTTCAGCCAGAATTTCCTCGCCCATCGCCAGCAACGGCGCGACATCCTGCACCGGCTCGCCAGCCTCGATCGGCAGCTTGGCCAGCAACTGGTCGATATACTGCTTCAACTGGGCCTCGCCGCGCGCGGGCGTCAGATCGGCCACTGGCTGACCCTGAAACATCGCATAGACCGTCGGGATCGACCGCACCTGGAACTGCGCGGCGATGAACTGCTCCTCGTCGACGTTCACCTTGGCGAGCACGACGCCCTTGTCGGCATATTCCGCCGCCACTTTTTCAAGCACCGGCGTGAGCGCTTTGCACGGCCCGCACCATTCTGCCCAGAAGTCGAGAATGACCAGTTTGGTCATCGAAGGTTCGACCACGTTGGTGCGGAAGCGATCAACCGCTTTCTGTTCGTCCAGGCTTAGCCCCATGCTGGCCAAAGTGCTTCTCCGGTAAGTTCAGGTGCATCTAGGTGCGCGTAGGTGCTTCTAGGTGCAGTTCAGGATTTCCCCCACAATGTGGTGATGGCAGGCCATTCGGCAAGGGGAATCGGGCATTTGCACAAAGAGTTCGCACCACCTGCATTTTTGCTGTTGCGCTAATGCCGAGTCGCCGTTAGAGGCCCCAACACCCCAGCCGGACGGGGCATTTCCCACCGGCCAGAAACGCACGAGCGGGCGTAGCTCAGGGGTAGAGCACAACCTTGCCAAGGTTGGGGTCGAGGGTTCGAATCCCTTCGCCCGCTCCAGTTTTCTCCCAGAAAATCAACGATTTCGCCGACCGGCGACCCTTGAAATTCTGGAGACAACGCCTCACCGATACCCCCATTGTCTCCATATTGTCTCCAATTTTGGTACAGGTTGGGGCGTCGTGGGGAAAGCCGGTCGTAGCTCGTGAATTTTGAGCCCCCTTTTTGCAGCTAAATTGTCGATTAATGTCGCCCGAACTTGCGCCTAACGTGTGGTGTGAAACGGCTCATCTCGCTGCTAGCAGTCGGGCGCCATGGCCGAGGGGCAGCGTGCTGCGCCAGAACAGCGCAAGGCAAACTCTTTTTAGGATCGCCGAGGTCGCATATAGCGATATTGCCGGCCGCGTAATGCCTGCCAATCTTGAGAAACTGGCCGTCAACGGCGGACACCTGAAGAATATGTCACCGCCGGAATCTGACTGGCGCAATTGGCATAGCTCGAACCGCCGCAGAACCACTCGCTCGCAATAGCCGCTGATCCCTGGGCTCGAAGCCTGTCCTCCTTCAATCAACCCGTGAAGGGTCCGCTACGCGTGCGCGTGCGGCCGCAGCTTTGCTGCGGTGATTGCGGCCAGTCCCCGGCCTGTGGGGCGACTGTCGAGCGGGGTGGTCCCGCTCCTAGGCAGGAGCCGCAACATGCCACTGGCAACCGCACAATCGCTTGGCTGGAACCTCTCCCGGACGCTGATGACGGTCATCGTCCTCATTGAAACCAATCAGGGCTACTTCGTCATCCCCGCTGACGAATTTGATGGCGACCCCGAACAGGTGGTTCGCGAATATGACCCTTTCAGCCGCTAACCTGAGGCACATTTCGCCTTTTCGCCCTGTGCCATGCCGTGCTATTCTTGCACCGCAGATTGCGCTGAGGAGGTGGTGGCGAGCGCGTCCAGACAAGGGACGCTTATGACCATTTTTCTCATCCTCGGGGCCGTGGCTGGCCTTTATGTGCTCGCGCTGCTCTTCCGCCTCGCCAGCTATGCGCTGCCTGTCTATGCCGGGCTCACGTGTGCTTTCCTACTGCTCCGCCATGATGTTGGTCATCTCGGAGCAATCCTGGGCGGACTGTCGGCAGGCATTGCCACGCTTCTGATTGGACAGGGCCTCATTGCCTTTATCCGCTCCCCCATGCTCCGTGCCGGGATCGCGCTCCTCTTTGCCATACCCGCGGGCATCGCCGGTTTTCAGGCCGCGCACGCGCTTGGATCGCTGGCAACGGATAACAGCATGCTGCTGGCGATCCTTGGATCCATCGCTGCAATGGCGACATCTCTCTCGGCATGGCGAAGCGTGACAATGTCGGAGCGTGATACGCGCGTCACCTCACAGTTTGCCGGTCCCGTGGCTGGGCAAGCCTCTACAGGCCAAACAATGTCGGCCGAGTGATGGCGTGAGAGGGCAATACCGGTGGTCCAGTCGCTTCATTTACTTTGCCGATTTTGAACCGAGGGTTCAGGGCCAGCGTTCATCCGAGCCAGTGCATCCGATCAGCATCTGGCGTCCTTCCCGGCAGAACCGGCCAGTACGTCCTCTTTCGATTCGCGCCCATGTCAGCCAGACGCTTCGCTTGGCAGGCTTGCCGCAACGGTGCTTGCCGAACTTTCTTCCCCCGGCGTTCCGCCGTTCCTCGCGAAACAAGAAAGCCCGGCCACACCGTCCTTCGCTAACGCTGCGGGCTGACGCTGCGGCGCCTGCCACTGGCTGACCCTTATCCGCGCATCGAGGCCGCACTGGCGCGGTCCCGTCCAACGGAAAGGAAATACCCATGGCAAAGATCGGCAGCTTCAAGATGGTTTCGGGCGAACTCCGGGGCCAGATCGTCACTCTCGCCCTTCAGGCCAAATCAGTCAGGATCGTCGCGGAAGAAAACACCAGCGGCAATGCCCCCACCCACCGCGTCCTCATCGGCGAAGTAGAAATCGGCGCAGCCTGGAAAAAGCACACCCAGGACGACCGGCCGTACCTTTCGGTGAAGCTCGACGACCCCAGCTTCATGGCACCCATTTTCGCCCAGCTCTTCGATGCCGAGGACGGCAGTCACGATCTGGTCTGGAACCGCCCGAGCCGCCGCAACGACCATTGAATCGGCCAAGTCATCGCCCGGGTCACACCGGGCGATGACGAATCCCTAGTATATTGGGTGGCAGTATATTAGGGTTACGCCGACCCACGAAGCATGAGGCTTCGGGAGATTTTTGGGACGAATTTAAGGCGATTGCGACACGCCAGTGGGCTTTCGCAGGAGGAATTGGCGCATCGTGCCGGAATCAACCGAAACTATGTCGGCCTTCTCGAACGCGCAGCCAATTCGCCGACGCTCGACACTATCGAGCGACTCGCAGAAGAACTTGCCGTCGATCCCGTGCGATTTTTCGAAAAACCTGGCGGTCGTTGAACGCAAACCCACCGCCATTCACCGAATCTCAGCAGCAATTTTACAATTTCTGAACTACAACAGGCAGATCATTGCCTCTGGGAATGTTTTGTCCCGGCAATCTGGGCTCGGCATTATCCCGTGCTGGGGATAGCGCACTGCCCGATTGGGGATAAGTTCACCCTGCTTCTCTGCGCGCGTTGCAGGGGCGCAGTCACTAAACAGGTTTTGCTACAAGGAGAGACCCATGTCGGCTCCTGAGTTTGCCGATGAACCGCCGCAGTCGGACCGATTGAGCGCTTATGATGAGCGCCACCTCGTCACGTATCTTCGCCTGCTCGATGCCGAAAAGGACGAGGCTTCATGGGAAGAAGTGGTTTCAATCATCTTCGCCATCGATCCTGCCAGTGAGCCGGATCGCGCGCGAAGGGTCTATGATACCCATCTCGCCCGCGCCAGGTGGATGACGGAACACGGCTACAAACACCTGATGGTCCCGCGAACCCAATAAAACTGGGCATTTAGCACCAATCTGGCGCAATCGATTGTGCCTTGCCGCGGGGGAGCCCGGAACTGACTCGAGCACTTCTCTCGTCACGGCTCAGACATGATCGTTCGACTCCAAAAAAACCTCATAGGAGAGGTGCGATGGAGAAGCCGCCCGACTGGCGTTCGGAGAATTACGCCAAAGCGTATGAAACCTATGACCGCACGGATTTCGCGCAGGAATTCCTGCGCCGCAATCCTGAATACCGCGACCAATATGCTGAGGCCGTTGACGCTGCGCCACTCGCGCTGAGGCGTCTTGCCCGGCACTGGGGGTTGGTCTTTCGCTGCGGACCCTGACCTCCCGGCCCACCATCTCCCGATCATCTGGCACCCATCTACAGCGGCCAGCGTCATCCTTTTGCGCCCGGCTCCTTTCCCTTGCGAAGGCTGCAGCCAAGCCGAAATTGTCGGGAGCATGAATATCGCGGCCCAGCACCGCGATGAGGAAGGGCGGCATCTCGTCCTATCGACGGCTAAGCGCCGCTACCGCCTGAATATTTGTGGCGAGACAACAGAGACCGAACCGCTCGCCTATGTTCTTCCGGGCGACGCATTTTGGGAAACACGGAAGGCCGCTGTTTGCGACTTTCATGACCATTGCCGTCTCGGGCATGTGAAGAAGCTCCCGTTCTGCCTTGCGCCTGGTCCGTCAGAGCACTGGCGTCTGGTCCAATGGCTTCGGTTGCTCGATGCGCTGTCCGGCGGTGCAACCACGCGCGAATTGGCCATCGAACTTATCGCCCGCGATGCCGGACGATATTCGGCCGCCGAATGGGATACGTCGAGCGAGCGCAAACGGATTGCTCGCTGGCAGCGACAGGCGCTCGCCATGCGCGACGGCGGCTATCTCGCCCTGTTGAGCGGCCACTGATCGGGACATTCGGCAGCCACGCCTTATGTCCGTTCACCCAAGTCCCTGAAAATCTCAAATCTCGCCTCCTGCTCGCCGGGCCCACCCCTTGTGTCCGGCACTTCACAGGAGACGTTTCATGGATGGAGATTTCGTCCCGGTATTCCCGCGTTATGTCAGGACGCCAGATGCTGCCGTGCATTTGGGTCTGTCAGCCCGCACGCTTGAAAAGCATCGTTGCTATGGGACGGGGCCGGCCTTTCACAAACTCGGTCGGCGGATTGTCTATGCCATAGTCGATCTCGATGCCTGGGCGGAAAATGGTCGCCGCAATTCAACATCCGATCCCGGACAAGGCATTTGCCTGTCAGCACGACCGGTGCGCCGTTGATGCGTTCGGTGAGCCCCCAGCAACAGCTCGACCTGTTCTACTCGACGCCCGGTGACATTGCCGCGCGCGATGCTCAGGATCTGATGTCCTGGCCCTTCTTCAGCCTTGCCAAGTCGCGGCGTTCCGCACCGATCGACTTTGCGATGGGGGCCACATGGATCTCGGTCGAAGCCGTAGCCGAACACGGCATGGCGACCATCTGGGATGCCGACATTCTGATTTGGGCGGCGAGTCAGCTCGTTGAAGCGCGCGACGCAGGCCGCCCGACATCTCGGCACATCGCCGCCCGTCCGCACGAGATTCTGACCTTCATCGGGCGTGGGACTGGCAAAGACCATTATGAGCGGCTGCGCGCAGCGCTCGACCGCTTGCAATCGACGACCGTTGCCACGTCGATCCGCCAGCAACACCAGCGCCGCCGCCACCGCTTCTCCTGGATCAACGAATGGCGGGAGACACTCGACGACCGTGGCCGAGCCGTTGGCATCGAGCTCATCCTGCCCGACTGGTTCTATGCGGGTGTGCTCGATCGCGGCCTGATCCTGACAATCGACCGCGCCTACTTTGCGCTGACTGGCGGCGTCGAGCGCTGGCTCTACCGTATCGTGCGCAAGCATGGTGGACATCAGCGCGGTGGCTGGAGCTTCGACGTTCCGCACCTTCATCTCAAATCAGGTGCGCTTTCGCCTCTCAAGCAATTCGCATTCGAGCTGCGGACCATCGTCCGGCAGCAGTCTCTCCCGGGCTACCATTTGAGCCTTGAGCACAGCTTCGGCCGCGAGCGGCTGATCTTCAAACCCATCCCCGTCGACCCGTTCGTTGCCGCTGCCCGGCGCGTCGGTTTCCCTGTGGAGAAGTTGGCATGACATTCGGCCTATTAAAAACCGTCGGACTCGGCCCATCGGAAACCCGATCCTCGGCCTATCGAAAACCGGGACCATGCGGAAACCCGCAGAATTCTGCGGCAAATCGGCGCTCCTCTAACGATGCTAATAGAAAAGAATCCTTCGGATTCTTGCTAACCCTTTTGCAGCCTGTGGATAATCGCGGTGCGACGAGCCTGCTCAACGTCCGTGTCAAGCTTGTCGGGTTCGCGGTGGCAGGAGCGCGGCCATGAGCGAGCCAACTGCGCAGCGGCACAGCTCCTCGCACGCCATCAGGTCAGCAACAGCCAGCGCCCTGACCGAAGTCGAAGTGACCTGGATCGAGAAGCGCTACGAACAATGGATCCGCTTCGGGCGCATCGCGGCTGACACGATCATCAACCGCCGCACGCGCGTCATCGCCTTCCGTCCCGGCGCGGTCTTCGCCTTCGTGCGCTGGTCCTCGAACGACTATGGCACCATCCATTCGTGCATCGACATCGTGACGGCCGTGGCACCGGGCGAGGCCTACACGACGTTGCCGTTTGTCCGTCCCGGCGCTGAAATTCTGCTGCACATCGACGGCTGGCCCAAGGTCGCACAGGTGTTGCAGGCCGTCGATGCGGTCGAAGCCGCCGGTGTTGATCCGTGCGACGCATCGCCCGATCACTGGCGCCACGTCGGCAACCGGCTGAATGCCGGAATGCCGTTCAGGGCTTACACAGCGGAGCGGCACGCGGCCTGGCTCCGGCGCAAGGCGCTCGAAGCATGAGCCGCCGCCGCTATGTTCGCGCCACGATACTGTGGGCAGGCTTGTTCAGCGCCGGGTTCTCAGCAGTCGCCATGCTGTCGCCGCGACCGCGACTGATGTGGAACGCGAGCGCCAGTGCGCCCGTCGGCCTCTATCGCCTCTTGAGCGACACACGCCCAAGGCTCGGCGAACTGGTCGCCATTATGCCGCCGACTGCGACCGCACGGATGATGGCCGAGCGCCACTATCTGCCAATCGGCGTGCCGCTCATGAAACATGTCGCGGCCTTGCCCGGGCAATGGGCGTGCCGCGCCGGCGCTGTCGTCTCGGTGGACGGCAAGCGTGTCGCCATAGCCAAATCGCACGACAGAATGGGTCGGCCTTTGCCAAGCTGGCAGGGCTGTCACCGTGTTCGGACAGACGAATTGTTCCTGTTGAACCCGGCGCCCGACAGCCTTGATGGGCGCTATTTCGGCGCTCTTCCCGCAGCCGGTCTTATCGGCACGGCACACCCCATCCTTACCCGTGATGCACCTGACCAGCCCCTGCGCTGGCGCGGCTTTGGTGCGTCCGCCGCTTCCCCAACCACCAACCAGGAGCACAAACCATGATGATCGGCGTCTTTCATTCCGCGCAGGACAGTTTCACTGGGCAAATCCGGACCCTCATGCTCGATGCTGTCGTGACACTCGTCCCGGCTCCATCGAACGACAGCGACAATGCACCCGACTGGCGCGTGCTGCTCGGTGATGCCGAAACCGGCACTGAAATTGGTGCTGGCTGGAACCGCACAGGCGAGCGCGCCGGTGCCTTTGTCGCGGTGCAGATCGACGACCCGTCCTTTGCCTATCCCCTGCGCGCCAACCTGCTTCGATCCATGTCCCGTGACGACGAGCATCACCTGCTCTGGTCGCGTCCGACCAATCGCGATCGGAAATAGGCCATGACCGTTGCTTCGCTCCGCCGTCGCAGGTGTTCCGTAGTTCGGATTGCCGTTCGGCTGCGCCTTCACCTTCTCCTTCCCGGCACTTGTTTCGCTCTCGGCTTGGCAGCGGCGACGTCTCCGGTTGCCGCAGTTGCGACGGTGCCTGACCAGTTTGCAGCGCATCCTTATGCGCCGCATGTCGCAGAGGCATCGCGCCGCTTCGGCATTCCCGAGCTCTGGATATGGGCGGTAATGCGGGCGGAAAGTCGCGGCAATTCGCGTGCGGTTTCGCCTGCCGGAGCCATCGGGCTGATGCAGATCATGCCCGGCACTTGGTCTATGCTGAGCGCGCGGCATGGCCTTGGCGCTGACCCGTTCGATGTGCGTGCGAACATCCTTGGAGGTGCGGCCTATCTGCGCGCCATGTGGGATCGGTATCGCAATGTCAGCTTGATGCTGGCGGCCTACAATGCGGGACCAGGCCGTGCCGATGACTATGCTGCCGGTCGTCGCAGTCTTCCGGCAGAAACCGTCAACTACGTCGCCCAGATCGCGCCAGGTCTTGGAATGGCCAGCATCGCTTCGCCTGCTGCCATGCCACCTGCCAATGCTCATCCCTGGCGTCAGGCTACATTGTTCACACAGCGCGGCGATGGAGAAGCGAGCAGCACTGAGGGTGCGGCTGATGTGCAGCCACAGCGCTCCCAGCTTGCGTCGCCGTCGGCCTCTTTGCCGTCTCCGAACCCCGCGCCGCACCCCCTGTTTGTGTCGCTTTCACCGCGAAATCCGTGATGGGATACTCCCGCGCATCTCTGACGGTTCGGGCGTCGTGTCGGATAGGCACGGAGGGGAGGCGTGCGTTTGAGCTAGAGGGTAATTTTGGAGGGCAAGATAAAAGGAGTGCCAGCACCTGGCCCTCATGTGGTTGTTGTAGCGCGATAATTTCGTATGGCACCGGATATAACCGGCCATACGATGTTTCCCAAACACCAGCAAAACTGCGGCGTAATCGTCTGGCACCTTCAAAATGAGCCGAGACGACAATGAATTTCAGGTGCGGCCGGGAAGAAGCAGGGACAGCGGTGCAGCCTCCGGGCGGCGGAGCCAGAAGCTGGCGGCTCAGGTCCAGCGTGCCGTCAACAAGGCGGGCCATGCGGGTTCACGGCGAGCGGGTCTGAAACGCGGCAGTGGCAGCGGCAAAGCCGCGCGTGGGCGTCGGACGGTTGCCGCGATGCGCCGCACACCTGGCCAACGCCGCGTTACTGTCATGGCGCGTATCGCTCGCCATAAAGGTGCGCATTACCGCGCCGCACCGCTGGCAAAGCACATCACCTATCTTGAGCGTGACGGCGTGTCCCGCGACGGGCGCGACGCCTCGATGTTCGATGCGCAGACCGACAGGGCTGATCGGGATGCCTTTGCAGCTCGTTGCGAAGATGACCGGCACCACTTTCGCTTCATCGTCTCTCCCGAAGACGCCGGGGACATGGAAGACCTGCGCAGCTTCACCCGCGAATTGATGGCCGACGCGGTCAAGGATCTTGGCACCGAACTGGACTGGGTCGCCGTTGACCATTGGAACACCGACAATCCGCACATCCATGTGCTGGTGCGCGGCGTTGCCAGCGACGGCACCGATCTTGTTATTGACCGGGGCTACATAAGCGAAGGGCTGCGGTTCCGGGCGGAAGAGCGGGTGACGCTCGAACTGGGGCCGCGCACCGAGCTGGACATCCGCACCGCACTCGAACGCGAGGTCGATGCCGAGCGCTGGACCAGTCTTGACCGGCAGCTTGAACGCTTGGGTCAGGATACCGCAGGCCTTGTCGATCTGCGTCCAGGCGGCGACGCCGATCCCGAAATGCGCCGGCTGCTTCTGGGCCGCGCCGCCAAACTGGAACAGCTGGGACTGGCGGCGCGCGAAGGGCCTGCGGTGTGGGTGCTGGAGCCCGGTGCCGAAAACACATTGCGCGATCTTTCGGTGCGCAACGACATCATCAAGACGATGCACAATGCCATGAGCCGCGAAGGCAGGCGGTTTGATGTATCGGCATTGGCGCTGCATCAGGATGTTCCAAGCGAACCGGTCATCGGACGCCTGGTCGAACGTGGCCTCCACGACGAGCTGACGGGCAGCGCCTATGCCATCGTCGATGGAGTCGATGGTCGCACGCACCATCTGCGGTTCAATGACATGGAGATGACCGGCGATGCCAAAGCCGGATCGATCGTCGAACTGCGCTCATGGGAGGATGCCAAAGGGCATGACCGGCTGTCGCTCGCCACAAGATCAGACATACCCCTCGAGGCACAGATCAAAGCACCCGGCGCGACGTGGCTTGATCGCCAGCTTGTTGCCCGCGATCCCGTGGCAACGGGCAATGGTTTCGGGCGCGAGGTGCGCGATGCCCTAGATGCCCGCGCCAGCCATCTCGAAACGCAGGGGCTTGCCCGCCGGCAGGGCCAGCGGGTCATCCTTGCTCAGGATCTCGTCGGGACGCTGAAGAATCAGGAACTGACGGCCGCCACGCAGGCCATCGCTGCGCGCACGGGACTTGAGCACAAACCGTCGGGCGCAGGCGACTATGTCAGCGGCATCTACCGGGAGCGGGTGACGCTTTCGACGGGCCGCTTCGCGATGATCGACGAAGGGCTGGGCTTCCAGCTCGTGCCTTGGCGCCCGGCGCTCGATCAGCACCTCGGCCAGCACATCACCGGCACCATGTCGCCGGGCGGTTCTGTCGACTGGGCCTTGGGCCGCGGACGCGGGATCAGCCTGTGACCCTCATTTACCCCCTCATCAGGAGTAACTTTCAATGAACGCCACCCGCATTCTCTGGGGTCAGGTCATCGCCGTCATCAGCGTCACCTTGCTTGGCATCTGGTCTGCCACCCAATGGACGGCCCACGCCCTTGCGCATCAACCCGAGCTCGGCCAGCCCTGGTTCTGGCTTGGACCTTGGCCAATCTATCCGCCCTATGCCTTCTTCTGGTGGTGGTTTGCGTTTGACGCCTATGCACCACAGATCTTCCAGACCGGCGCTTTCATCGCGGTCTCGGGTACCATGGCCGCCATAGTCGTCGCGATCGCAATGTCGGTGTGGCGCGCGCGGGAGGAGAAGCAGTCAGAGACCTACGGTTCCGCGCGCTGGGCGACCGACAGGGAAATCAAGAAGGCTGGCCTTCTGAAACAGGACGGCGTGGTGATCGGCTCGCACAAGAACCGGTATCTGCGGCACAATGGCCCCGAGCATATTCTCTGCTTTGCGCCGACCCGTTCCGGCAAGGGCGTTGGTCTCGTAATCCCCTCGCTGCTCGCCTGGCCGGGCAGTTGCATCGTCCACGATATCAAAGGCGAGAACTGGGATCTGACGGCGGGCTTTCGCGCCCGACATGGCCGCGTCCTGCTGTTCGATCCGACCAACCCCGCATCCAACCCCTACAATCCGCTGCTCGAAGTCCGGAAGGGCGATTGGGAGGTGCGTGACGCCCAGAACATCGCCGACATATTGATCGACCCCGAAGGGTCACTGGAAAAACGCACGCATTGGGAGAAGACCAGCCACTCGCTGCTCGTCGGCACCATCCTGCACGTCCTCTATGCCGAGAAGGACAAGTCGCTGGCCGGGGTCGCTGGCTTCCTTTCCGATCCGCGCCGTTCGATAGAAACTACGCTGCACCGGATGAAGACGACCCCGCACCTCGGTAAGGACGGTGTCCACCCCGTTGTAGCAGCCGCCGCGCAGGAACTGCTGAACAAGTCCGACAATGAGAGGTCTGGCGTCCTGTCGACGGCCATGTCGTTCCTCGGCCTCTACCGCGACCCTGTGATTGCGCAGGTGACCGGAGCCTCTGACTGGCGCATCACCGATCTTGTCGATTCAGCGGCACCTGTGTCGCTCTATCTGGTCATTCCTCCTTCCGATATCAGCCGGACCAAGCCGCTCGTCCGCCTGATGCTCAATCAGATCGGGCGCCGCTTGACTGAAGAGCTGAGAGCCAAAGGACGCCAACAGCGCGTGATGTTCATGCTCGACGAATTCCCGGCTTTGGGGCGGCTCGATTTCTTCGAAAGCGCCCTGGCCTTTGTTGCAGGCTACGGGATCAAGGCATTCCTGATCGCGCAGTCGCTCAACCAGATTGAAAAAGCCTACGGGTCGAACAACGCCATTCTCGACAATTGCCATGTCCGCGTCGCGTTCGCGGCCAATGATGACAATACCGCCAGCCGCGTTTCCAATGCGCTCGGCACCGCCACCCAGATGCGGGCAATGAAGAATTATGCCGGGCATCGCCTCTCGCCATGGCTCGGCCATATCATGGTCTCACGTACTGAGACCGCGAGGCCGTTGCTGACCCCCGGCGAAGTTCAGCAATTTTCTGAGCACGAGGAGATAGTGCTGGTGGCCAGCACTCCGCCGATCCGCGCGGAAAAGGCAAAATACTTTCTCGACCCACGGTTTCGCGCGCGTCTTCTACCCGCACCCACTCCCAAGCCGCTGCACCCAAAAAAACGGCCAAAGGACGACTGGTCTGCGCTCGCACCCATTGCGGCACCGCTGCCGACCAAACCAGCCAAGGCAGAAGAGAAATGCTCCGAACAGCCGCCTGTTGATCAACCAAAGCCGGATGTGCCGTCAGCTGCTGATCGGACCGAATCAGAAAATGATACGGCGAACTCCGGGATCAGGCGAGAACCCGAACTGGGCGAACATGAGGATGTCGTTCCCGCCCCCAAGCCACCGGTCAACGAGTTCGATCTTGATCGCGATGCGCCCGAGGATGACGCAGCCAGGGCCAAACGGGAAGCTGATCGCACTATGAACCGCAATGCCCGCAATGCATCGCTCGACCCCGATGACGGCATCGACTTGTGAGGAAGAAGCCCCACAGCAAACAAACCTTCCGGCTCGATATCGAACTCGCCAAATTGCTGGAGGAACGCGCGCATGCCCGCGGCGTCTCGCGCACCGAAGTGGTGGAGGCGGCCTTGATGTCCCTGCTGCAGTCCGATCAGGATGAGCGGATGGAAGCCGCTCTGGCGAGGCGGCTCGATCGCCTGTCGCGGCAACTGGATCGGCTCGAATGGCATGTGGAATTGACTAACGAAGCGATTGGCCTGTTCGTGCGCTTCTGGCTCACCAGCAATCCGCCGCTGCCTGATGCCGCGATGAAGGCGGCGCAGGCGATGGGCAAGAAGAGGTGGCACGGATTTGTGGAATCACTCTCGCGGCGCATGGAGGCGGGACCAAAGCTGCGGGATGAAGTCGAACTTGGGAAGTCCGACGCATCAATCAGCTGACCAGGGAGATCGCCCTCAGCTTCATCAACACGCCAATCCCTGTCATGCAAACTCAAAGGCGCATTACCTGAAAACTGCCGGCTTGAGAATCGGAGCGCCGGGGCTCCGTGCATCATGACTGTTGCGTGCCCCCCCCGTCGATCTGCCTCTCAAGCCTCTCTTTGTTGGGAATCAGATCGGCGATGGAGAATTGATCCAGATGCCGGGCAAATGACTCCAAAGCGCCTGTCAATACATGCCGTAACCCGCAGACTGGGGTGACAACGCAAGTGTTGGTTGCCGGGTCGAAACATTCAACGAACGTCCCTGTATCTTCCATGGTCCGGACAATGACGCCCACATTCAATTCGGCAGGCGGGAGCGCCAGCTTGAGACCGCCGCTGCGGCCCCGCACGCTTTCGACAAAACCTTCGGCGGTGAGCCGCTGAGCCACCTTCATCAGGTGGTTCTTCGAAATGCCATAGGCGCTGGCAATGTCGGCGATGGAATGATGGCCGTCTTTCACCGCCAAAAACATCAGCGTGCGCAGGGCATAATCGGTTTGAAGCGAGAGTCTCATAAAAGATGCATATCATATATTGCATTTAACCGCCAACCGCCTAAACGATGCATATGAAATACCTCTTAATCGAGTCGAGACAGTGACGGGGTCAGAGCATGTCGCGCAAGTGCGCGCTCGCAAGATGGCTGACGCGCTGGCCTGCGGGATCGATGACGCATTCATTTCCCAGCTCGTAGAGCAATTTTACGGAGCTATTCGGGCTGATGACATGCTCGGCCCGATATTTGGTGCAAAGGTCAGCGACTGGCCGCATCATCTGGCGCGGATGAAGGATTTCTGGGCCTCGATCATGCTGGAATCGGGTCGTTTCAGTGGCAATCCCATGCGCAAGCACACGGCTATCGGTGGGCTTGATGCAGAGCATTTTGCGCGGTGGCAGTCTTTATGGGACGTGACACTCACCCGGATCGCACCGAACGAGGAAGTGGCAAACCGCTTTCGCGACGCGGCGCGGCGCATTGGCGAAAGCCTGCTGACCGGCATTCTGATTGATCGCGGCGGACTGACCGCGATTCGCGCAAAGGTGCTTGCCTGATGTCTGAACCCTATGCCTCATCCCCCATCTTCGACGAGCAGACTTTGCCCGATGCGCTGCGCAACGATCATCGCACCAAAACCGGGACGTGGGGCCTGCTGCGCGTCCTGGAAGGCGAAGTCCGGCTGATCTTCACCGAGCCGCTTACGGAACACCGTGTCACGCCGGATAGTCCCGCCATCATCCCACCACAGGCGACGCACTATGTTGTCCCCGTCGGGGCAATGCGCATGCAGGTTGAGTTCTGGCGCGAACGACCTGATCTGAGCAAAGGACCGGTCAATGGATGACCTTGTTCTGGCTCGCGCTATCCATGTGATCGCGGTGTTGTTCTGGATCGGCGGCGTCGGATTTGTCACCTGGGTTGTCATGCCCGCGCTGCGGGCCAGCGAACGTCCCGTAGAGCGCCTTGCCCGGTTTCATCAGATCGAGGGACGCTTTGCATGGCAAGCGCGCATCTGGGTCACGCTGGCCGGGGCAAGCGGACTGTGGCTGATCTACCGCGCCGATATGTGGAGCCGGTTTGCCGAGCTTAGCTTCTGGTGGATGCATCTGATGGTGGCGCTGTGGGCCGTGTTCGCGCTGATGCTGTTCGTGCTGGAGCCCTTGGTCTTGCATCGCCGCATGGCAAGCTCAACCACACCGGAAGCTGATTTTGCGCGCATGATGCGATTGCATCAGGTGCTGAGCCTTTTGGGCGTTGTGGCCGTGTTTGGCGCGGTTGGCGGCAGTCACGGCCTTTTCTGAACTTCGGGGGGACGACCATGGAAAGCTATGGAACGACATTCAGCATTAAACGGCTTTGGACCATCCTGGTCGTTGGCATGGTCGCTATGTTCGGCGCCCTGTTGCTCTTTGGTCAGCAAATCTATCAGCAAGCACCGCCCATTCCCGAGGCAGTAAAATCCGCGAGCGGCGAAACCCTGTTTACGCGCACGGATATCGAGACCGGTCAGAATGTCTGGCAGTCAATCGGCGGCATGGAGCAAGGCTCGATCTGGGGCCATGGCAGCTATCTCGCGCCCGACTGGAGCGCGGACTGGCTGCACCGTGAGGCATCGGCTTTGCTCGCTCTGCAAAGTTCTCACCCCATTGCAGGCGCCACTCCGGCGCAGAATGAAGCGATGCACAAAGCGGCGCTGCAAGAGGAAATGCGCACCAACAGCTATGATCCGGCAACCGGGATCATCACGGTCAGTGACACCCGCGCAGCGGCCATCAAACAAGTGCAGACGCATTTCGTCAGCCTCTACGAAGGCAATGACACCGCCGCGCTGGCGCTGCGCAAAGCCTATGCCTTCCCGGTCTACGGACAGCTGTCGCCTGAAGAGGCGCGGCAGGTTTCGGCATTCTATTTCTGGTCGGCCTGGGGCGCGACAACCAACCGCCCCGGCGACACCATAACCTATACCAGCAATTGGCCGCACGAACCGCTGGTCGGCAATGTCCCGACAACAGGCACGTTGCTGTGGAGTCTGGCCTCGGTCATTCTGCTGCTGGCAGCAGCAGGCGCTCTGATCGCCTATTATGCCAAGCAGTTTGACCTCTGGCGCAGCGACATATTGCCCGAACAGGGCATGGCGGCTTCCGATGTACTGAGCGGGGCGGTCATCACCCCGTCGATGCGCGCAACGGCCAAATACTTCTGGGTGGTCTGCGCCCTGTTCGTCACGCAGGTGCTGCTGGGCATTGTCACCGCTCATTACGCGGTTGAGGGACAGGGGCTCTATGGCCTGCCTTTCGCCGAATATTTGCCCTATACGATTACGCGCACTTGGCACACGCAGCTGGCGGTCCTGTGGATTGCCACCGCTTGGCTCGCCACCGGACTCTATGTCGCGCCAATGCTTGTCGGCCGCGATCCCAAATTTCAGCGGCTCGGGGTCAATTTCCTGTTCGTCAGCCTGCTGATCATCGTGATCGGCTCGTTTGCCGGGCAATGGGCGGCAGTCCACCGTTTCTTCCACAATCTGACGGCCAATTTCTGGTTCGGTCATCAAGGCTATGAATATGTCGACCTTGGCCGGTTCTGGCAGATCTACCTGCTGATCGGACTGCTCTTGTGGGTTGCACTGGTCGTGCGAGCGCTGTGGCCCGTGCTTCAGGAGAAGGGCAGCAAATCGCTGATCTATCTCGTGCTGGTATCGGCGCTCGCTATCGGCCTGCTTTACGGTGCCGGGCTGATGTGGGGCCAGCATACCAATATCGCCATCATGGAATATTGGCGCTGGTGGGTCGTGCACCTGTGGGTTGAAGGCATTTTCGAGGTCTTCGCTACCGCGATCATCTCGCTGCTGTTCGTCCGCATGGGCATCCTGCGAACGTCCACCGCGACCGTGATGGTGTTGTTTGCCACGATCATCTTCCTGTTCGGCGGGGTGCTGGGCACTTTCCACCACCTGTATTTCAGCGGAACCCCAACCTCGGTGATCGCGGTCGGGGCGATGGCTTCGGCTCTCGAAGTTGTGCCGCTGCTGGTCGTAGGCTTTGAGGCCTATACGCGCCACAAGGTTGAGCATGAAGCCGAGTGGGAGCGCACCTATCACTGGCCGTTTATGTTTTTCTCGGCCGTTCTGTTCTGGAATCTGGTCGGTGCGGGGCTGTTCGGGTTCCTGATCAACCCGCCCATCGCGCTCTATTACATGCAGGGGCTGAACACGACTGCCAACCACGGCCATGCCGCCCTGTTTGGGGTCTATGGGATGCTGGGGCTGGGGCTCACGCTCTACTGCATGCGTGGGTTGACCGACGTTTCGATATGGAGCCAGAAATCACTCAAGATCGCCTTCTGGTCGCTCAACATCGGCATTGCGATGATGACGCTCCTGTCGCTGCTGCCGCAGGGTATCCTGCAAACCTATGCCAGTGTTGAACATGGCTATGCCTATGCGCGTTCGGCGGAATTCATCCATAGCCCGATCATGCAGGCGCTGGTCTGGGCACGGGTGCCCGGGGATGTCGTCTTCAGCGTGGGTGTGTTTGCGTTCGCCTGGTTCATGTTCCGAGCATTCGTGCCAGGCAATCGGCAAAGCCGCACCTGACAGCACCGATTTCTTCGTTCCCAATTTTCTCAACCCACAACACCAAAAGGAATAGCTGTGCGCAAACCACTGAGTGCCGAAACCAAAGCCATCGTAAAATCGACCGCGCCTGCATTGCAGCAGCACGGCCTTGCCATCACGACTCGCATGTATGAGCGGCTGTTCACCGACCCTGACGTGAAGGCCATGTTCGACCAAGCCGCGCAGGAAAGCGGGGAACAGCCGAAGCGTCTGGCTGGCGCTATCCTCGCTTATGCGCAGAACATCGACAAGCTGGAGGCCTTGACTGCGCCGGTGATGCGGATGGCTGCACGGCATGTGGAGACTGGCGTAAAGGCCGAACATTATCCTCTGGTGGCCAATGCCCTGCTGCCCGCGATCCGAGACGTTTTGGGCGATGCTGCAACCGACGAAGTGCTCGGTGCATGGGGTGAGGCCTATTGGGCGCTTGCGGACATCCTCATCGGCAAAGAAGAGGTTCTCTACGCTGAAACCGATGGCAACGGGCAGCCTGAGGCAATAAACCCTGCCTGAACAGATGGATAAAGTTACCGATTTGAGCTCTGAAACTGCGCCGCGATTGGTTTGGAGCCGCTACTACAGCACGTATGTAGCGGCTCCGCCCGGACCTGGCGCGCGTGAGCGGCTTGTTGCGGTGGCAGGTGCCATAATCGGCATTGTGACTACGGGACTGCTGTGCGGCGTTCTGGCCGGTACCGGAGCTGCGCACCCTCTACTCGTGGCGCCGATGGGAGCCTCTGCGGTCCTGCTTTTCGCTGTGCCTGCAAGTCCGCTGGCCCAGCCAGGGTCAATCCTGGGCGGAAACGTCCTGTCGGCCCTGGTAGGCATCGCAGTCGCCCTTGCCGTCCCCAATGCTACCGTTGCAGCGGGGCTTGGTGTGGGACTGGCCATTGCAGTCATGTCATTGGCGCGCTGCCTGCATCCGCCAGGCGGCGCAGTCGCCCTGTCAGCCGTGCTCGGCGGGGCCGCTGGAAGCGCGCATCCGTTCATGTTCGCGCTTTATCCCGTGGGTTTGAACTCACTGCTGCTGATACTCGCTGGTCTGGCATTCCATCGCATGTCAGGCCACACGTATCCGCATCGGGCGAAGCTTACCGAAAGCGCCCACGGCACACAGGATTCTGCGCCGCTCAGCAGAAGTGGGGTGAGGCCGAGCGATGTTGACGCAGCGCTGGAAAGCTTTGGCGATACGCTCGACATCAATCGCGACGATCTTTTGCAACTTTTCGAATTGGCGGGTCTCAGCGCGGCGGAGCGACAGGTCGAGCAGCTAAGCTGCAACGACATCATGTCACGCGACGTTATCACGATTGCGGCAACCGCCCCGGTGGAGGAGGCGCATAGACTGCTGCGCGCAAGGCACCTGCGTGCGCTACCGGTAGAGAATGTCTCTGGCCAACTGGTCGGCGTGATCACATGGCCAGACCTCGATAAACAAGGGGCTTTTGCATCGGAGATAATGGCGCCGGCAGATACGGCGCATGTGTCCGCGCCAGCGGCGGCGCTGCTCGCCCCTCTCGCCAATGGTCACGGTCATGAGGTCATGATCGTGGACGACAACATGCATTTGCAAGGCATCGTTACCCAAACGGACATCATTGCCAGTCTGATAACAAAGGCGGTCACGCTCAATACAAAATGAGGGTGTCACCTTTGGCTGCTGCTTCGGAGGCAGCCAAGCGTGCCGCTCCACGGATACCCCGGCATGTCGGCCTTTAGGCTACAGCTTGGCTGTCAGACGCCGCGACCAGCTTATCGACCTTGGCCAGGAAAAAGCGCTCACTCCACAGATCAACCGATTTAAGATCGGCAGGACGCAGGAAGCGCTCAACATCCTTTGCCGCTTCCTTCCACTCGATCCGAGTGATTGCGCCAGAAAGCGCAGCCTTCAACCATGCCATGTCGACGAGGAGCGACCCGTCACCGGCCCATGGTCCTGCCTGAACAAGCGCATTTTGCAAAAGAACGAAATTGGGTTCGAGCCCACGCGAAACATACCAGGAGAAGTCGAACCAGTCGCGACCTTTGAGGAAGCCTCGACATAGCAAGGCATGGATCTTCAGCGCGAAATTGGATGCCAGATCCTGATGACGCACCTCATAGTCGGCTGGAAAATCAAGATAGGTGGTCGCCTCGGCCGATCCTGCGGGCGGGTTCACATCAATTTCCAGCTTGATCTTGATCGCCTTGCGATGGCCGGTGCCTGCGAATGACAAGTCGAGCTGGCTGGCGATGGAATCGTCCTTGAGCAGCGCTTGGCGAATGGCCGTATCCATACGCGGCTTGGGCTGCGCTTCCAGCGTTAGCCCGAACTGGCCGAACACCTCGGTCATCCCCTCGAGGTAAGGGGACCAGTCGAAGTCCATGTTCGGCACGCGCAGGAGAAAGTCCAAGTCCTCGGAAAAGCGTGGCAGGCCGTGTAAAATGCGCAGGCTGGTGCCGCCCTGGAACAGGGCGCAATCGAAGAAATCGGCGCGCCACAGGGCGTATAGCGCAATCTCCTGGAGTATCTCCTTGAGCGCGTTTTCCTCTTCAAGCGCATTGGTGGCGCCATAGCGGCCGAGCTTTTCCTTGATGATGTCAATCATGCAGCGATCCCCTGCTTTGAGCCCGTTTTGCCGTCACAACCACATCTTCAAGCTCGGAAAGGAAGGCGTTCACTGCCTTGTGCTTGTAGACCGACTTCACTTCGGCAAAGTCCTTTTGCGTCAATGCCAGAAGCGCCTCGTCATCGATCCGCATGCCGCTGGTCAGCCAATCAAGGCCAGACCATTCCACCTTGCGCAGGGCGACAAGATCCATAAGGGCGCGCAGCGGCTTGGCGACAAAGGCGGTGAGCTTGTCGAAGGTCACCCGTTCGACGCCGCCAAGGAAGCAATAATCAGCAATGGCCAGCGGATGATATTTGAAGGAGCCGAATTCGGTGGCCGGGATCTCCAGCGTTTTACGCCCCGGCGTCACGCTGGCAGTGACGAGCACGGCTTCAGGGATCCAGCCATGGTAAGCCAGCGCGCTTTCAAAGGAAATATAGCTCCCGGGAAGCAAAGCCTGCGCCACCGCGAAGGGATGCACAGGAGCGCTTCGATGCGCCTTGGCAAGCGTATAAACCCCGCGCTTCAGGCGAATGAGTGACCCGTCCTTGAGGGCGCGGTTGACGAGGCCATAACGCCGCGCATCGCCTCCCCCCAGCAGTTCGCTGAGCTGGCGTTCATTGAAGACCCGATCGCGCAGCGCGCTTGCGGATACCTGTTGCGCTAGGCTGGACATAAAATTCTCAATACTTCCTAATAGTGAAAGTTTCAAGAATTTCTCTATCTCTGCCTTTGCGCACCGTTCGAGTTGCAATTGACTCCCTCAGGCGTGCGTCGGCGGCGCACAGGCCATCGTCAAAGCGTTTCGAACTACGCTCCTCCCTGTTTTTCTATCCCCCACTGCTACGACGCTAAATCCTTGTTGAACTAGCCCCTTTTCTGCGTCTCTTACTCGTCCCCGTCGAGCCGGACGATCCTGTCCCGCTCCTGAAGCGGGGTATCCGATGGGCGCTGAGCCAGTCCGAATTGAAGCACGTTCACGCGGCGCACGCATGCTGCGCACGGCGATGGGCGCATCGATCGCGACCTGGCTGGCTGACCCGCAGGTCATCGAAATCATGCTCAATCCTGACGGACGCCTCTGGGTCGACCGGTTGGGCATGGGACTGTCCGATAGCGGTGAACGCCTGACAGCAGCCGATGGTGAGCGCATCATCCGATTGGTTGCCCATCATGTGGGTGCCGAAGTTCACGGCGATGCACCGCGCGTGTCAGCGGAGCTGCCGGAAAGCGGAGAACGGTTCGAAGGCCTCCTGCCACCGGTGGTGGCGGCTCCCACCTTTGGCATCCGCAAGCCCGCCGTCGCGGTGTTTCTGCTCGAGGACTATGTCAGCGCAGGAATCATGTGCGCGTCTGAAGCAGACAGGCTTCGTTCGGGCGTTGCACAGCGGCTGAACATCCTTGTCGCCGGGGGCACTGGCACCGGCAAAACGACGCTTACGAACGCCCTGCTCGCCGAGGTCGCCAAGACCACCGACCGGGTCGTGCTGATCGAAGACACCCGCGAACTCCAATGCCGCGCCCCAAACCTTGTGGCGATGCGGACCAAGGATGGCGTTGCCTCGCTATCCGATCTGGTCCGTTCCAGCCTTCGCCTTCGCCCAGACCGGATTCCGATTGGCGAAGTGCGCGGCGCCGAGGCGCTTGATCTCCTCAAGGCCTGGGGCACCGGCCACCCCGGCGGGATCGGGACGATCCACGCCGGAAGTGCGATCGGTGCGCTCCGGCGGATGGAGCAACTGATCCAGGAAGCGGTCGTCACCGTTCCTCGCGCGCTGATCGCCGAGACCATGAACCTCATTGCCGTGCTGGTGCGCGATGGCACCGGGCGGCGCCTCGCCGAACTGGCCCGCGTCGACGGGCTCGACCCGGTCACCGGCGACTACCGCCTGATTCCCGCCACCCAAACCCAAGGAGACTCCCTATGATCCATGCCCTCCGGCGCGGCACCAATCGCGTTGCGCTCGCTGCTACCGCTGCCTTCGTGATGGTGGCCACTGCCACTCCGGCGCATGCCGGCGGTTCGTCGATGCCGTGGGAAGCTCCGCTGCAGTCGATCCTCGAGAGCATCGAGGGGCCGGTCGCCAAGATCGTGGCGGTGATCATCATCATCGTCACCGGCCTCAGCCTTGCCTTTGGGGACACGTCGGGGGGCTTTCGCCGGCTGATCCAGATCGTGTTCGGCCTCTCCATCGCCTTTGCCGCATCGAGCTTCTTCCTGAGCTTCTTCAGCTTCGGCGGCGGAGCGCTGATCTGATGACATCGGCAGACGACATCCCCGGCTTCTATGCCCCGGTCCACCGCGCACTGGCCGAGCCGATCCTGCTCGGCGGTGCGCCGCGTGCACTCGCCATCGTCAATGGCACGCTGGCGGGCGCGATTGGCCTCGGCTTGCGGCTTTGGCTCGCTGGCCTTGCCATCTGGGCAATCGGCCATGTGCTTTCGGTCTGGGCTGCACGCCGCGATCCGCAGTTTGTCGATGTCGCGCGCCGCCATCTCAAATATCCGACCTGGGTGCGGCCATGATGTCGCTTCAGGAATATCGGACCAAATCCGCCAGTCTCGCAGACTTCCTCCCCTGGGTCGCACTGGTGGGGCCGGGCGTGGTGCTCAACAAGGACGGATCGTTTCAGCGCACGGCGCGCTTTCGCGGTCCCGATCTCGACAGTGCCACGCCCGCTGAACTCGTGGCTGTCACCTCCCGGCTCAACAATGCCCTGCGGCGGTTGGGCTCGGGATGGGCGGTTTTCGTAGAAGCGCAGCGCACCGCGGCGCAAGCCTATCCGCAATCCCGCTTTCCCGATCCTGTGTCGGCACTGGTCGACAGGGAGCGCCGCGAACAGTTTCGTGAGGAAGGCGCGCACTTCGAAAGCGGCTATTATCTGACGCTGCTGTGGATGCCGCCGCCCGAGGAAGCCGCGCGCGCCGAAGGCTGGCTCTACGAAGGCAAGGCGTCGACCGGGGTCGATCCCAAGGAACTCGTCAAATCCTTCGCCGATCGTACCGACCGCGTGCTGCATCTGGTTGAGGGATTTATGCCCGAGGCAGCGTGGCTCGATGACGCCGCCACGCTGACCTATCTCCACAGCACGGTATCGACCAGGACGCAGCGCGTTCGCGTGCCCGAAACGCCGGTCTATCTCGACGCGCTGCTGGCCGATGAGCCGCTGACTGGCGGGCTTGAGCCCATGCTCGGCGCCCATCATTTGCGCACGCTCACGATCACCGGCTTTCCGACGGCGACCTTTCCAGGGCTGCTTGATGAGCTCAACCGGCAAGCCTTCCCGTACCGCTGGTCGACGCGGGCAATCATGCTCGACAAAACCGATGCCACCAAGCTGCTCTCGAAGATTCGGCGGCAATGGTTCGCCAAGCGCAAATCGGTTGCTGCCATCCTCAAGGAGGTGATGACCAACGAGCAGTCGGTGCTGATGGATTCGGACGCCTCGAACAAGGCGGCTGATGCCGACATGGCGCTGCAGGAACTCGGCGCGGATCATGCTGGCATTGCTTATGTCACTGCGACGGTCACGGTCTGGGACCGCGACCCGGCGCTGGCGGCGGAGAAGCTGAGGCTGGTCGAAAAGGTCATTCAGGGCCGCGACTTCACCTGCACGATCGAAGGCATGAATGCGCTCGAGGCATGGCTCGGATCGCTCCCCGGCCATGTCTACGCCAATGTCCGGCAGCCGCCCATTTCCACTCTCAATCTCGCCCACCTGATCCCCCTGTCAGCGGTATGGGCGGGAGCGGAACGGGACGAGCATTTCGGTGACGCCCCCTTGCTTTACGGCAAGACCGAAGGCTCGACCCCGTTCCGCCTTTCCCTTCATGTCGGCGATGTCGGACACAGCCTCATCGTTGGCCCGACAGGGGCAGGCAAATCCGTGCTGCTGGCGCTGATGGCGTTGCAGTTCCGGCGCTACAAAGGCAGCCAGATCTTCGCCTTCGATTTTGGTGGATCGATCCGCGCTGCTGCGCTCGGCATGGGCGGCGACTGGCAGGATCTCGGAGGCGCGCTGCATGCCGAGGAAGGCGACAGCGCTGCCGTCGCCCTGCAGCCGCTTGCACGGATCGACAACGCCGGCGAACGCGCCTGGGCAGCCGAATGGCTGGCGGCGATGCTGGCCGGCGAAGGCATGGTGATTGACCCTGCCGCCAAAGAGCATCTCTGGTCGGCCCTGACATCGCTTGCGTCCGCTCCGCCTGCCGAACGTACACTCACCGGTCTCGCGGTCCTCCTGCAATCCCAGGAATTGAAGCAGGCACTCGCCCCGTATCTCATCGGCGGTCCATGGGGACGGCTGCTCGATGCTGAACAGGAACGTCTGGGTGAGGCGTCTGTGCAGGCTTTCGAAACCGAAGGTCTGATCGGCGCGTCATCGGCCGCAGCTGTGCTCGCCTATCTGTTCCACCGGATCGAGGGGCGGCTCGACGGCTCACCGACCATGATCATCATCGATGAAGGCTGGCTCGTGCTCGACAGCCCGGCCTTCGCCGCGCAGCTGCGCGAATGGCTGAAGACGCTGCGCAAGAAGAATGCGAGCGTCATCTTCGCGACCCAGAGCCTTGCCGACATCGAGACGTCGGCCATCGCGCCTGCCATCATCGAAAGCTGCCCGACGCGCATCTTTCTGCCAAACGAGCGCGCGGCCGAACCGCAGATCGCACGGGTCTATGAGCGGTTCGGCCTCAATGATCGCCAGATCGAAATCCTGAGCCGGGCTACCCCGAAACGCGATTACTACTGCCAGTCGCGGCGCGGCAACCGGCTGTTCGAGCTGGGACTCGGCGATGTCGCACTCGCCTTCAGCGCCGCCTCTTCCAAAACCGATCAGGTCCGCATCGCCGAGCTTGTCGCCGCCCATGGCCGCGAAGGCTTTGCAGCGGCCTGGCTCCAGATCCGCAGCCTCGAATGGGCGGCCGAGCTGCTTCCTCCCCCGCCGCCCGCACTTACGGACAAGGAAAACCGCCCATGAAAATACCCGTCCTCCGCCGCGCTCTCATGGCGACGGCGATCGCCACTTCGCTGGTATCAGGCACCATGATCGCCGCGCCAGCGCAGGCCCAGTTTGGCGGGATCGTTTATGACCCCAGCAACTATGCGCAGAACGTGCTGACCGCCGCCCGGACGCTGCAGCAGATCAACAACCAGATCCAGCAGATCCAGAACCAGGCGACCAGCCTCATCAACGAGGCCCGCAATCTTGCCAGTCTGCCGGTCTCGACGATCCAAACGCTTCAGCAACAGGTCGACCAGACCCGCCAGTTGCTGAACCAGGCCCAACGCATCGCGTATGACGTGACCGACGTGCAGCAGGTGTTCAACGGCCGTTACAAGGGGGCGGCACTGACCGGCGGGCAGGCCCAGATGGTCGCTAACGCCAACGCGCGATGGCAGGACAGCGTCGGCGCCTTCGAAGACGCAATGAAGATTCAGGCCGGGATCGTCGGCAATCTGGGTGCGACCCGCAGCTCGATCACGACATTGGTCGGTGCCAGCCAGTCAGCGACCGGGGCTTTGCAGGCGGCACAGGCCGGCAATCAGCTACTGGCTTTGCAAACCCAGCAACTGGCCGATCTGACCGCCGCTATTGCGGCGCAGGGCCGCGCGCAGTCGATCGAGGCCGCGCGCAATGCCGCGACCGAGGCCGAGGGCCGCGAGCGTTTCCGCCGCTTCCGGACCCGGAACTGACATGAGCCGGTCGGTCAAGCTGGCGGCAGCCGCCGCTTTTGGCGGATTGCTGATCGCGGTCGCGGTTGTTTCGGCAACGCGGCCGCCGGCTCGGCACGACACAACGACCTATGTCGCGGACGAGACAGGATCTCCGAACCCTCACGCCGCAGAACTCAAGCGCTGCAGCACGATCACCATGCCGGAATCGGGATGCGATGCGGTCTGGGAAGCTGAGCGCCGCCGATTTTTCCATGGAAGGGACCGGCAGCCATGAATGATACCGGCGTCATCGATCAGTTTCTGACGGTCTTCACTCAGTATATCGACAGCGGCTTCGGCCTACTCGGCGGTGAGGTCGGCTTCCTGTCGACCACTCTCATCGTCATCGACGTCACCATAGCTGCCTTGTTCTGGGCCTGGGGCACCGATGAGGATGTGCTGCAGCGCCTGATCAAGAAGACGCTCTACATCGGCACTTTCGCCTTCATCATCGGCAACTTCTCCAATCTCGCTGGCATCATGCTCCAGAGCTTTGCCGGGCTTGGCCTGCAGGCCAGTGGCAGCGGCATGGCGATCGGCGATTTCATGCGCCCCGGCGTTGTCGCCGCGACGGGACTTGATGCCGGGCAACCGCTGCTCGACGCCACCGCCGATCTTGTCGGGCCGGTGGGTCTGTTCACCAATTTCGTGCAGATCCTGATCTTGCTGATATCCTGGCTGATCGTCGTCATCGCCTTCTTCGTGCTGGCGATCCAGGTCTTCGTCACCATCATCGAGTTCAAACTGGTGACGCTCGCCGGCTTTGTGCTGCTGCCGTTCGCCTTTTTCGGGCGCACCGCCTTCATGGCTGAGCGCGTCCTTGGCCATATCATTTCCTCCGGCATCAAAGTGCTCGTGCTTGCCGTCATCACCGGCATTGGCACGACCCTCTTCACGCAGTTCATCAATGCCGGACTCGGGGTCGAACCCGACATCCAGCAAGTCATGGCAATTGCGCTCGCGGCCCTGACCTTGCTCGGCCTCGGTATCTTTGGTCCCAGCATCGCCAACGGCATTGTGTCGGGCGGACCGCAGCTCGGGGCAGGGGCAGCGGCAGGCACTGCGATCGCTGCTGGCGCGACGATTGCGGGCGGTATCGCAGGTGCCAAGCTCGCAGCCGGTGCCGCCGGCTCCGCCATAGCGGGCACGGCCACAGGCGGTGCCCGCGCGGCAGGCGGAGCGTCGGGTGCCTATGCAGCCGGCGCCGCTGGCAAAACCGGACGGGCTGCGGCTGCTTCGGGTCTCGCCAATGTCGCAAAATCAGCCGCAAGCAGCGCGGCGTCACCACTTCGCCGGGCCGCAGACAGCCTCAAAGCGAACTATGCCGCTGGCAAGGCCGGGACGCCCGCCAATGCGGCAGTGACCGGTGCCGCCGATGGCCCTCCTGCATGGGCCACCGCGATGAAGCGGCGTCAGGCGATGACGCAGGGCGCCAACATGGCCTCGCATACCCTCAAGGGCGGCGACAGCCACGGCGGCGGCTCTGGCCCCGACATCTCCGACAAAAGCTGAAACTTCCGAAAAGGATCCGACATGTTTCGACGCCCCTCTATCCGCTACGGGACCAGTCCCGAGCCCGTCACGCCCTATCAACGCGCCGCCCAGGTCTGGGACGACCGCATCGGTTCAGCCCGGGTGCAGGCGAAAAACTGGCGGCTCGCCTTCTTTGGTTGCCTTGCGCTTTCGGGAGGGCTGGCAGGTGGTCTCGTCTGGCAATCGGCGCGCGGCACGATCACGCCCTGGGTGGTCGAGGTCGACAAGCTTGGCCAGGCACAGGCCATCGCGCCGGCCGATGTCGATTATCGCCCGACCGACCCGCAGATGGCGTTCCACCTTGCTCGCTTTATCGAACAGGTGCGCGCCATTCCCGCCGATCCGATCGTGCTGCGGCAAGACTGGCTCAGGGCTTACGACTTCACCACCGACCGCGGCGCGCAGGCGCTCAATGACTATGCGCGGGGCAACGATCCCTTCGCCCAAGTCGGCAAGGTGCAGGTCGCGGTCGATGTGTCGAGCGTCGTTCGTGCGTCGAACGACAGCTTTCGCGTCGGCTGGACCGAGCGGCGTTACCAGGATGGTGCACTCCTCGAGACCTCGCGGTGGTCAGCGATCCTGACCACAGTCGTGCAGCCCCCACGCACCCCCGATGCCCTGCGCAAGAATCCGCTCGGCCTGTTCATCAACGCCATCAACTGGTCAAAGGAGCTTAGCCAATGATCCGCCCGACGCGCGCCCTGCGCATATCGATTATGCTCTCAGCGGTAACACTGATCTGCATCCCTGCCCAAGCCATGGCGCGCGAACAGCGCACTCAGCCGCATGCAATTCCTGCTGCATCGGCGCAGACCGTTGAGCCCGCCGACCCGCGCACCCGTGTTGGTAGGGCCAACGCCGCTGCGCGCGTGGAACCGGAGCGCACCAGCTATTTCAATGCCATCCAGCAATATGCCTATACTGATGGAGCCCTGTTCCAGATTTACACCGCACCGGGGCAGATTACCGACATCGTGCTGCAGGAAGGCGAAGAACTCGTTGGACCGGGGCCGGTCGCATCGGGCGATACTGTCCGCTGGATCATCGGCGACACGGTGAGCGGTGCCGGAGCTGCGCGCCGAGTTCATATCCTCGTCAAGCCGACGCGGGCCGACATTCGCACCAACCTCATTATCAATACCAATCGGCGCACCTATCATCTCGAACTCAGTGCGACGAACTCGACCTATATGGCGGCCGTCTCCTGGACCTATCCGCAGGACGCCTTGATCGCCCTGCATACTGCCGAGGCCGAGCGTGAACGCACGGCACCGGTGGCGTCGGGTATCGACTTCTCAAGCCTGAACTTTCGCTACCGCATCGGGGGCGATCATCCCGGATGGCGACCAGTGCGGGTGTTCGATGACGGCCGGCAGGTGTTCATCGAGTTTCCGGGTGACATCGCGAGCGGCGATATGCCGCCGCTGTTCGTGATCGGCGCGGATCAGGCAGCTGAGCTTGTGAACTACCGCGTGCAAGGCCACTATATGGTTGTCGACCGGCTGTTTGAGCGTGCGGAATTGCGGCTTGGCGCGGGCAACAGCGCCAAGCAGGTTCGCATTGAGCGTGAGCGCGCACGCCGTCGGAGCCGCTCATGAACACGCGACCGCAGGATGATGGCGTGCGACCGGTCTCCAACCGGATTGTTGAGACTGACGTTGAAACAGACGTTGAGGTCGATGCCGAAAGCGACGAGCCTGACGACGAGCGCCCGGTTGCACCGACCAGCCCGGACGGGTTTCGCCTTGGCGGGGAACCGCCGCGCGTCATGCGCTTGTCGCGCAAGGCACTGGCAATCCTTGGCGTCATCGCCAGCGCCGGGATTGGCGGTTCGCTGATCTACGCACTTCAGCCCAAGAACCACGCGCCAGCCGAGAATCTCTACGATACGAACAGCCGCAACCACGCCGACTCGGTCAACGGTGCGCCTGCCAACTACGGTGACGTGCCAAAACTAGGTCCTGCGCTGCCCGGCGATCTTGGCGGTCCGATCGTTGCCGCACAGCGTGGCGGACAGAATGTCCCGATCCCGCAAATTGGTGCCGTCCCAGCCGCAGGACAGCCCGATCCTCGGATTGCCGCCGCCGAGCAAGCGCGCGAGCGCGCCGCGCAGGAGCGTGACAGTGCCCGGACCAGTCGCCTCTTTCTTGCCGGAGAGACCGGGACGACCGACAATCGGTCTGCAACCGCAGCAGGGCCAGCGCCATCAGCTTCGATACCAGGTGCCGATCCGGCTCAACCATCGGCACCAACAGCCACATCAAGCCGCCGCGCATTTCTCGGACAGCGCGGCAACCGCAGCACGGAAAGCCCTGAGCGCATGATGCGCCTTGCATCGCCTTACGTTGTACAGGCCGGCAGCGTCATACCGGCGGCACTCATAACCGGCATCCGGTCAGACCTTCCAGGCCAGATCACGGCACAGGTTACGCAGAACGTCTATGACAGCCCCACCGGCCGGATCCTTCTGATCCCCCAAGGCTCAAGGCTGATCGGTGAATATGACAGCGACGTAGCCGCCGGACAAAACCGCGTGCTGCTGGCGTGGGACCGCCTCATCCTTCCCGGAGGTCAATCGATCCTGCTTGATCGCCTGCCTGGCGCTGATGCTGCCGGTATGGCCGGCCTCGAAGACCAGACCAACTATCATTGGGGCAACATGCTCAAGGCCGCGCTCATTTCGACATTGCTGGGCGCTGGTACAGAGCTCATCTCGAACGGTGATAGCGATCTCATTCGGGCGCTGCGTTTCGGCACGCAGGACACCGTAAGCCAGACTGGCAGGCAGGTCGTGCAACGGCAATTGAACGTGCCGCCGACACTGACCGTGCGCCCCGGATTTTCGCTGCGCATCATCGTGACGCGCGATCTGATGCTCGAACCTGCGCCTGCAGGAGGAACGCGATGACCCGTCTCAAACTGGCCGATCTGGCCGATGAAAAGCCGGTGCGACTGACCCTGGAGCTTTCTGCGCGGCTGCACCGCGATCTGGTGGCTTATGCTCTCGCAGTAAACGGCGGGGATGCCAAAGGTGCGCCGACCGCCGAGCGGCTGATTCCTCCCATGCTTGAGCGGTTTATCGCAACCGACCGGGCTTTTGCCAAAGCGCGCAAGACACCTCAGACGGGGTAACGCTCGTTGATCAGGGTAAAGAAGCGTTGCAGCGCCGGATTGTCATTGTCTTCGCGCCAGTAAACCGAAAATTCGAGGCGCGTCGTGCCGTTCTGATCGTGGATATTGCGGAAATGGAGATCAGGCCATGTCACCCCCTGCGAGGCTTCGGTTGCGATTGATATAAAGCGGCCGACCGACACAATGCTCAGCACGCTCTCGAGACTGGTATTCTGCACGATGATGTTCGGCCGCCCGCCTTGCCCGGTCAGCCGCGCAGCAAGCAGATTGGCTAGAGTCGGACCAATGCCGCCGCCCGGCACCACGAACACTTCGCGGCGCAGATCACTCCAGTAGATCCGGTCGCTTTCGAGAAGCCGGTGACCCGACTGCAAGGCGACCATCAGCCTGTCAGACCAGACCGAGCGCGCCAGAATGCCGCTCTCTTCCATCCCGGCCGGTGCCACCGCGACATCGATGGTTCGCGATTGCAAGGCATTCATCAGTTTTTCAGGGGCGGCTTCGTCGCCATCGAACTGGACGTCAGGAAATCGGGTCAGATACTCGGAGAAGGTCTGCTTCAGATTGCCTGCCATCAGTGACGAGCTGTAACCGACAGCGAGACGCCCCTGTTCGCCATAGCTCACCGCTCGCGCAGTGGTCTGCAGATTGTCGATGTCGGTGATGATGCGCCGCGCGGACTCAAGAAAGACCTGGCCCATCTCGGTCGGCTCAGCTCCCCGCGTCGAACGCGTAAACAACTTGATGCCGAGTTTGTCCTCAAGTTGTTTAACCCGCAGGCTCAGCGTTGCCTGCTTCATGTTGAGCGCCGTGGCAGCACGGGAAAAGCTGCGGGTATCTGCGGTCAGAACGGCGTATCGGAGTTGCCGGACCTCGATCGTCATGCTGCTAATGCTCCCCCATTCTCTTTCTTGCCGGCATTGAGGCGCAATCAGACTGAAATCGCAATATAAATTCGCGATAATGGAATGAGGTCAGAGATCGATCCGTAAATTTACTTGCCCAGTCAGGTGGATGCCGGAATTTAACTTCAAATCTGTTTGATCTATTTTGGAGACAAATTTTAACGGCGGCGTGGTAAGGATTCAACATGTCGAATGAACCCCGTGCTCCACGTCTTGCTGTCCTCATCGACGCTGACAATGCCTCCTCCCGTATCGCTACCCGTCTGTTCGAAGAGATCGCCAAGATCGGTGAAGCCAGTGTGCGCCGGATTTATGGCGACTTCTCCGGAACCCGCCTCAAATCCTGGGCAGAGGTGCTTTCAACCCACGCAATCCGGGCGCAGCAGAATTTCGCCTACACCACCGGCAAGAATGCGTCTGACATTGCGCTCGTGATCGACGCCATGGACCTGTTGCATACCGGGCGCTTCGACGCCTTCTGTCTGGTATCGTCTGACCCAAGTTGGACAGTGCTGGCGGAACACGCGGGGAACACGAGATCGTAAGTATCTGATATTGCTGGGAGTGGATTTGGCGCCAAAACCGGGTGTGCTAACAACATTTCCCGTGTGACTGGCGGTCTG
>Ga0209066_10000487_pt1 | contig 58276 bp, 62 predicted proteins | sample All_14_2_FD_187198 | JGI IMG/M metagenome (GOLD analysis project Ga0209066, IMG submission 187198) | Freshwater microbial communities in response to fracking from Pennsylvania, USA - Allegheny Zone_MetaG_DW_15 (SPAdes) (version 2) ...
ATGGTCGGAGCGGCGGGATTCGAACCCACGACCCCTTGTCCCCCAGACAAGTGCGCTACCGGGCTGCGCTACGCTCCGTCACGATTCCGGGAAAGGCCCCGGGAAGGCGCGGAATATAGACGCGACATTCCCGCTCGGCAACGCCTCAAACGGTCAAAACAGGGTCAAATGCCGAAAAAGGACTTAATCTTCAAGAGGCTCGTCTTCATCGGCCCAAAGCGTCTCGTCGATTTCCTCCTTCAGGAGGATCAGCTCATCCATGATATCCGAAAGACGCTTGCGGGCTGGAGCGTCAAGCGTCAGATCGCTGGCGCTATCTTCAGCCTCGCCCCGATGCACGGCCTCACGCGCCAGTTCGGCAAGCGAGGCATCGACGGTGCCCTTGCCGGTTTCAGAGACGAACTTCGCGCCCTGCTCCCGGAATACCTTCTGCACGCCTTTGATCGTATAACCGTCGTTGTAAAGCAGCGTGCGGATGCCGCGCAGCAGATCCACATCTTCCGGACGATAATAGCGCCGCCCGCCACCGCGCTTGAGCGGACGGATCTGATTGAACTTGCTCTCCCAGAAACGCAACACATGCTGCGGCACATCAAGGTCTGCGGCGACCTCACTGATCGTGCGAAAAGCGTCTGGCGATTTGGTCGCGGTCAATGGCTGTGCCTGCTGGCGTCCCTCAAAGTGATCGATGATGTGTGATCTGTTCAAGGGTTGTGCCTCGGATGAATTCAATCAGCAGCGGCGGCGCTGCTGCTCAGGGATTTGTTGATCCGCTCCTTGAGCACATGGCTCGGACGGAACACCAGAACCCGGCGCGGTTTGATCGGCACTTCTTCGCCCGTCTTGGGATTGCGCCCCATCCGACCGCCCTTTTTCCGCACGGAAAAAGACCCAAAGGAAGAAAGTTTGACCGTGTCACCCTTGGACAGGCAGTCCGCAATTTCGCCAAGCACCAGTTCGACAAGCTCTGCCGACTCGTTCCGGGAAAGCCCGACTTCCTGATACACCGCTTCGCTCAAATGCGAGCGGGTGATTGTGTCCCCCATCGCCTCTACCTCCAATATGTCGCAGAAGCGTATTGCTGCCTTAGAAACCCGTCAATATCAATAAGATGGCAGGTTTTGTTCTTGTGACCGCAATGCCGGTTTTCAGCGTGGCGAATGCCCTGTTTCACCAGCGCACCAGCACTGAACCCCATGTAAAACCGCCACCCATTGCTTCCAGCAGCACGAGTTGGCCGGGTTTGATCCGCCCGTCTTTCAGGCCGCGATCCAAGGCCAACGGCACGGAAGCCGCTGACGTATTGCCATGCTCGCCAACCGTCATGACGACCTTTTCAATCGGCAAACCGATTCGCTTCGCTGTGCCCTCAAGGATCCGCCGGTTGGCCTGATGCGGAACAAACCAGTCGATATCCGCTACCGTGAGGCCCGTTGCCGCCAGCGACTCCGTGATCGTGTCAGCGATATTCACAACGGCGTGGCGGAAGACTTCCCTGCCTTCCATGCGCACATGGCCAACCGTGCCGGTCGAGGACGGACCGCCATCGACATAGAGTTTGTCTTTGAAGCGGCCATCAGAGTGAAGATGCGCCGTGAGGATGCCGCGATCGGCATTATTGCCCTCACCAGCCCCGGCCTTGACCACAACAGCGCCCGCACCATCGCCAAACAGCACGCAGGTCGTGCGATCTTCCCAGTCAAGCAGACGCGAAAACGTTTCAGCGCCAATCACCAGAATGTTCTTGCCCTGACCCGCCTTGATGAAGGTATCAGCGATTGTCAGCGCATAGACAAAGCCGGAGCACACGGCCTGAATGTCGAAGGCTGCCCCATGATGCATGCCGAGTTTGGCCTGCACGGTCGTCGCCGTGGCTGGAAATGTATTGTCAGGCGTGGTGGTCGCCAGAATGATCGTATCAAGTTCCTGTGCATCCATGCCGGCATCATCCAGCGCGGCTTTCGCCGCCGCCAAGGCCAAGTCAGAGGTCAATTCACCCTTGGCGGCTATATGGCGGTTCCTGATGCCCGTGCGCTCCTGAATCCATTCATCGGTCGTAGCGACCATTTGAGACAATTCGGCATTGGACAAGGCGCGCTGGGGCAAATAGCTGCCACAGCCTGCAACGACACTACGGATGACATTCACGACGGGAGAACCTCAGACTCGGAAACAGGGGATACGGCATCACTCGGGGTTGCTGATTTTTCAAACCCGTCAAGCAGGCTCAAATCAGACTGAATCTTGTGCAGGAGATCAGCCGATGCCACGTCAATGGCCACATCAATGGCCGAGGCAAAACCGATAGCGTCTGTGCCGCCATGGCTCTTGATGACCAGGCCATTCAGGCCCAGAAACAGCGCGCCATTGGAGGCACGCGGATCAAGTTTCCGGGAGAGCGCCGCAAAGGCACCCTGAGCGAAGAAATACCCTATCTGGGCAAGCCATGAGCTTTTGATCGAGGTGCGCAAAAAGCCGATGACCTGACGCACCGTGCCCTCCGCCGTCTTGAGCGCAATGTTGCCGGTATAACCGTCGGTCACCACAACATCGACAGTGCCTTTGCCAAGATCATCGCCTTCGACAAAACCATAAAAGTCGATGGGCAACTTCGCCGTGCGCAATATCGCAGCCGCGTCTTTCACCTGCTCCGTCCCCTTGACCTCTTCCTCGCCAATATTCAGCAGGCCGACAGTCGGCCTGGGAATGCCAAAGAGAACACGCGCATAAGCCTGTCCCATGACGGCAAACTGAACGAGCTGAAAGGCATCGGGGCCCATCGTCGCGCCCAGATCCAGCACAACGCTTTCGCCGCGCGTTGTCGGCCACAATGCCGCCAGAGCCGGACGCTCGACATTCGGCATGGTCTTGAGAATAACCTTGGCCATGGCCATCAATGCGCCGGTGTTGCCCGCCGAGACAGCCGCCTGCGCATCACCTTCATGGACAGCATCGATCGCCCGCCACATGCTGCTGACACGACGTCCCTTGCGCAAAGCCTGGCTGGGCTTCTCGTCCATGGCAATCGCCACATCGGTATGAATGATGGTGCTGACGCCGCTCACGCGCGGATGCCTGGCCAGCAGCGGCGCAATCTGGGCCTCATCGCCATAAATCAGGAAGCGCACATCAGGGTGCCGCACCGAGGCAACCTCAACGCCACCGATCACCGTCGCCGGTCCGTTGTCGCCGCCCATACCGTCGAGCGCAATGGTCAATCCGCGCGTCACATCCACCCCTATTCATTATGCCGGGAAACCACTTATCAGTCGTTCCCGTCCCCAACCATACCGGACTCGAAAGCGCCGGGACAGCGCCCAGAAGATACTCGCTTGGCGGCACCTGACAACAGCTAGATATATGACGCCCAATACAGATTCAGTCTGTTTTTTTCAATTTTTCGAGCACGGCAAAGGGGTTTTCCTTTGGTGCGGCGGCCGAAGCGGGTGGCTCGAAGGACACATCGGGTTTGCGCGGGTATGGGTTAACACTCAAGGCAAGCTGCTGGACCGCCGACTCGCCCACATCAATCATGCCGTTGACAATCGGGTCAACAGGCTCGTCATTTTCAGAATCGATGATGATGTCACCATCCTCAGCCTGTTTTTTCTCCCATTCATCGATCATATCCTGCGGCAGATAATGCACGATGAAATCAGCTTCCAGATGGTCCGCAACCGGCTCCAGGCTCACCACACAGGCCTGGGTAAGATCAGCAATGAAGTGCCCCTCAAACACGAGGCCGGCCTTGCGCCAGGGCCGCACGCGCCCCTCGCCTTCAAACCGGGTCAACGTCAAAAGATCCAGACGGGCCGCAATCGCGGCGCGTTCTTCTTCGCTTGGCTTGAATCGAAAATTCCTGGCCCGGTCACCAACGTCAGCCAGAGCGATGACAAGACTGAACTCAGGCTTGACCAGTTCAGGTGCGTCATCCGACGGGCTCATGCCGCATCTCCTTCCAGTACCGGAGGAACAGGTACGGGATAGCGAACCTCGCCCTTCATCAGCCGTGCCAAATCCTGCGACGACAACAAGGCATCACAGGCCCGCATATAGCGAGCCATTGCGGTAATCTGTTCGCGACGCGACGAGGCCTCTCCGTAAACATTGCGGGCAACCACCTCAAGCAGCAACGCGTCATCCGCCGCCCCCAGGCCATCCTCATAAGCGGCGATGCGTCCAAAATAGGCTTCCGCCAGGGCCCGGATTTTGTCACCCACCCGGAGATCGCTCACACCCATTTCGCGCATGGCCTGATCCATGTCATCAAACATGACATCAAAAATCCTTTGACCGAAGGCTCTGGCCTCCGGACTGGCGCGTTTCAGACGGCGCATGGTCAGGACCGCATGCAGGGCAACCATCTCAAATCGGCCCTCCACCGTATCCGGCACGCCGAAATCCGTGTAAAATACAGGCAGCCGCGCCTGATTGACGAGTTGCCGGTAGAGCAAATAGGGACTGTCATCCTTAGCCCTGCCGCCTAGTAACTTTTTCCATATCATGGCAAAACCGCTGCTTGCTGCCGCTGGGAACCCCCCAAAAGCAATCGAGTCATTTTGTGTCGTGCCTGCATAGCACAGATGTCGATTGAATTTAGCCAGCGACAGAGGTAGGTCAACGACAGAACAATTCGCCCCGAGGAGGCCGAACGCCATGAAATCCCTTCACAGTCGCCCCAAACGTCTGCTTCTGACGATGATGGCCGCAGGTCTGGCAGGCGCCCCCCTCATGGCTTGCGCACCGCTGGTCGAGCCCGTGGTGCAGGAGCGTGGCTATGTCTTCGACCAGAAAGACCTGAAAAAGATCGAACCCGGTTTCACCAGCAAGGAAGAAACCGCCAAGCTTCTCGGCTCACCCTCGACCATGTCCACCGTTGATGGCGAGGCCTGGTACTATATATCCAGCAAGTTCGAGACCCGCGCCTTTTATGCGCCCAAGGAAGTGGATCGCACCGTTGCGGCTGTCTATTTCGACAAGACATCCACGGTTCAGCAAGTGGCCTATTACGGCCTGGAAGACGGCGAGATCGTGAATTACGTCGACCGGGCCACGCCCACCCGTGGCAAGGAGTTGACCGTTCTGGGCCAGCTCTTCAGCAATCTCGGCAAGTTCAACAGTAGCAGTGACACAACCAGCAAACCAAAACCTGGCGCCGGTCATTAAGTTCCACCGGTTCTGAATCAAAAGGCCCTGCGGTTTCCCGCAGGGCCTTTTTCTTGGGGCCTTCTTGGGGCCGAAGACAAGCCTCAGCTATGCGCCAGTACGGCCAGGAGCAACAGCGCCACGATGTTCGTGATCTTGATCATCGGGTTGACGGCAGGACCGGCTGTATCCTTGTAAGGATCGCCGACCGTATCGCCCGTCACGGCAGCCTTGTGGGCATCCGACCCCTTGCCACCATGATGACCGTCTTCGATGTATTTCTTGGCGTTGTCCCAGGCGCCGCCACCCGACGTCATCGAGAGCGCCACAAAGAGGCCGGTGATGATCACGCCGAGCAACATCGCACCCACCGCCGAGAAGGCTTCCGACTTGCCTGCAATCGCCATCACCACATAATAAAGCACGATGGGCGAGAGAACCGGCAGCAATGACGGGATGATCATTTCCCGGATCGCCGCCTTGGTCAGCATGTCCACAGCACGCGCATAGTCGGGCTTGGATGTGCCCGCCATGATGCCCGGATCAGCCTTGAACTGACGACGCACTTCGACAACGACAGCACCAGCCGCGCGCCCCACCGCCGTCATGCCCATCGACCCGAACAGATATGGCAGCAAGCCGCCAATGAAGAGACCGATCACGACATAGGGATTGGAGAGCGAGAAGTCCGGCACAACATCGGCAAAATACGGATAGAGATCCGGCGAGGCCGAGAAGAAGGTCAGATCCTGCGTATAGGCGGCAAAGAGCACGAGAGCGCCAAGACCCGCCGAACCAATGGCATAACCCTTGGTAACGGCCTTTGTCGTGTTGCCAACGGCATCAAGCGCGTCGGTCGTCTTGCGCACATCCGCCGGAAGATCAGCCATTTCGGCAATACCACCGGCATTATCCGTGACCGGACCAAAGGCATCAAGCGCCACAACCATGCCTGCGAGCGCCAGCATCGTTGTCACAGCAATCGCAATACCGAAGAGACCGGCAAGGCCATAGGTGACGAAAATGCCAACCACGATGGTGAGCGCTGGCAGAGCCGTTGCTTCCATCGAGATGGCCAGACCCTGAATGACATTCGTGCCATGGCCCGTGACGGAAGCCGCCGCGATGCTCTGCACAGGGCGGAAATTGACGCCCGTATAATATTCCGTGACCCAGATGATGAGGCCCGTCACCGCAAGACCAGCCACACCGCAAAGATAGAGGCTCATGCCGGTAAAGCTCTTGGCGCCCACCGTGAAGCTCGTATCAAGACCGATATAATGCGACGTGACGAAATAGATCGCCACAAGCGAGAGCAGCGCCGAGGCGATGAAGCCTTTGTAGAGTGCGCCCATGATGTTGTTGCTCTTGCCGAGCCGCACGAAGAAGGTGCCAATGATCGAGGTGATGATGCAGACGCCGCCAATGGCAAGCGGATAGGTCATCATTTTCAGGGCATTGTCACCGGCGAAGAAGATCGAGGCGAGAACCATGGTCGCCACAACCGTCACGGCATAGGTTTCGAAAAGGTCGGCGGCCATGCCGGCACAATCACCAACATTGTCGCCCACATTGTCGGCAATCGTGGCCGGGTTGCGCGGATCATCTTCCGGAATGCCGGCCTCAACCTTGCCGACGAGATCGCCGCCAACGTCGGCGCCCTTGGTGAAAATGCCCCCACCCAGACGTGCGAAAATCGAGATCAGCGACGCGCCAAAGCCAAGCGCGACAAGCGAGTCGATCACTTCGCGCGAACCGGGTTCAAATCCCATATAGCCGATGAGCACCGAGAAATAGCCAGCCACCGACAACAGCGCGAGGCCCGCCACCAGCATGCCGGTCACCGCACCCGAACGGAAGGCGATGGACAGACCCGCAGCCAGACTGACGGACGAGGCCTGTGTCGTGCGCACATTGGCGCGAACCGACACAAGCATGCCGATATAGCCCGCCACACCCGACAGCGACGCCCCGACCAGAAAGCCGATGCCGACCTTCAGACCCAGCAGCCAGGCGACCAGCACGAAGATGACCGCGCCGACAAGGGCAATGGTCGTGTACTGACGATTAAGATAGGCAGCCGCGCCTTCCTGAATGGCCGCTGCAATTTCCTGCATACGGGCATTGCCCGCATCAGCGGCAAGAACGGAACGGACCGCCCACATGCCATAGATGAGCGCGAGAACGCCGCACCCGATAATTCCCCACAAAGCAGTGCTCATATTTTTTGTCCTTGATACGTACCGGTAAAACCAGGCGGGTACTCGAACATATGCCCCGGACGTGCTGTCCGAAGCCTCCCCCCTCTGCAACAAGCAGAATTCGGGCGAAAGGATGCCAATTCGGCCACCCGAATGCAACCAGCCCCAGGGCATCATCCCTTGTCATTCAACGCTTTAGCTGTTCAGAAATGGGTGTATCCGGCTCGACGCAGCGTTATCGGCTGCCCCTGCGCATCCACGACCCGCACACCCAGGTCAGGCGAAACCAGCAGGCCTATGAGTGTTATCGCATGGCCACAGGCGGAGGCCAGCGCCATCACTTCAGATTCGGACGACCGCGCGGCACAAAAAAGGATCTCATAATCGTCACCTCCCGAAAGAATGGTCTCCAGGCGTGCCGAATCAGCCGTGACGACCTGTCGTGCCGCAGCCGAAAGCGGGATCGCGCCAGAATCGATTCTCGCCCCTGTCCCCGATTGTGCGCAGAGATGACCGAGATCAGCCATCAACCCGTCCGACACATCAAGGGCGGCATGGGCCAGCCCCCTCAACCTCTGCCCCGCTTTCACACGCGGTTCCGGCAACAGATAGCGGTTATGCAAATAATCGCGCGCCTGTCGTGGAAGCGTCGCCAAATCGCCTTGCGCCACTTTCAGGCCAAGCGCCGCATCGCCGATCGCCCCGGTCACATAGATGCCATCACCGACAACACCTCCGCCACGCCGCAAGGTTTTGCCGACCGGTGTTTCCCCGATCGCGGTGAGGGACAGCGTCAGCGGCCCTGAGGTCGAGACGCTATCGCCACCCCATAGCGAGATACCATACTGGGCCTGATCATGCGCCAGCCCTTGCGTGAATAGTGCCAGCCACGCCTCATCAATTTTTGCAGGCAAGGCCATGGACAGGAGATAACCGCGTGGCGTCGCGCCCTTGGCGGCGAGATCGGAGAGATTCACACGCAGCAGTTTCCGGGCGATCAGATCTGCGGGGTCCGTGGCAAAAAAATGCACGCCCTCCACCAGCATATCAACCGTGAGCACGAGCTCGGCCCCCGCCGAAGCCTGCCACACCGCCACATCATCCTTGAGGTGATAGGCGCCTGGCGCATCGGCAGCGAGTGGCGCGAAATGGCGGGCAATCATCTCGAACTCGCCAAGGCGGTGTTGCGCAGCGCCAGGAGGCGCATCGCTCCTGTGGTCAGAGGGCGCCTTTGCCATCATGCGATTACCTCAATGGCGTGCCCGGTCGCACGCTGCGTCCAATGCGATCGAGAACAGCATTGACAACGCCCGGTTCATCGCCCTCAAAAAAGGCGTGTGCCACATCGACATATTCGTTGATGACGACCTTGAGCGGAATATCATCGCAGCGGCGCAGCTCATAGGCCCCCGAGCGCAATATGGCGCGCAATGTTGAATCGATACGCGCCAGCGACCAGCCCTTGGCCAGCGCATTGTTGATCAGCGGATCAATGTCGCGCTGCTCGCGTACAACGCCGCGCACAATGTCTTCAAAATGCGCATGATCGGCTTCCACCAGCGCCTCATCGCCCTCGTCATTCACGAGCCGCTGTTCGATAAACTCCGCCACCACATCATCAAGCGGCGTGCCCGCCACATCCATCTGATAAAGGGCCTGCACGGCACCCAGCCGCGACGCACTGCGCGCCTGCGCGTTGAGGCCTTTGGGAGCAGGTTGTGCAGGTACTGGGGTCATACTGAACGCCGGAACGCCAACTAAGCGCCCATGCTCCTTTTGAGTTCAATCATGTCGAGGCAGGCATTGGCCGCGCCGCCGCCCTTGTTCTTCTCGTCAACCTTGGCGCGCGCCCAGGCCTGAGCCTCGTTTTCGACTGTTTGAATGCCATTGCCAAGGGCCAGTGAGCGTTCAACAGCCAAATTCATCAAGGCGCGTGCCGATTCATTGGATACGATGTCATAATGCGTCGTCTCGCCGCGAATGACGCATCCCAGAACGACAAATCCGTCAATTCGCTTGGTCGAGCCACCATGCGCCATGGAGTCGAGCGCATATTTGACGGCCAGTGGCGTTTCCAGAACGCCGGGCACGGCCATACGGCTATAGGTAGCGCCACGCGCTTCAATCGCGGCAATTGCACCACGCGCCAGCTCATCGGCGAGATCGTCATAGAACCGCGCCTCGATAATCATGATATGGGCATGCGAAGGCGTCACGATGTTTTCTCCTTGGCCCTGGCCTTGGCCTTGGCCGTGGTATTGGCCTTGACGGCGCTCGCGCCGGTGATCGGGCGCTGCCCGACGACGTGCAGGCCATAACCGTCAATACCCACAATGCTCCGATCCGTGTCCGAGAGAAGGATCATATCCTTGACACCCAGATCAAGCAGGATCTGTGCCCCAACGCCATATTCGCGCAATCGGCGCGGCATGGTCTGTTCCTGATTTTCGCCCTTGCGCAACAGCATATCGGAAACAACCGTCGCCGTCGTGTCCCGGATCAACACAATGATCCCGCTGCCATGCTCGTCAATCAGGCGCATCGATTCCTTGAGGATTTCGCTGCGCGGACCGGTTGCGTGAAGAATATCGTCAAACACGTTGATCGCATGCATACGCACCAGCACCGGCTCCCCCGTGTTGATGTCACCCTTCACCAGCGCGATATGTTCGGCATATTCGACCTGATTGACATAGACCTTGAGATGCCAGCTGCCGCCATAATTGCAGTCGAACTCGGTTTCAATCGAGCGATGGATGAAATTGTCATAGCGACGCCGATAGGCGATGAGATCGGCAATGGTGGCGATCTTCAACCCATGGAGCTGTGCAAAGGGTACGAGGTCCGGCAGACGCGCCATGGTGCCATCATCGTTCATGATCTCGCAGATCACGCCTGCAGGATAAAGCCCGGCCAGACGCGCAATATCAACGGCCGATTCCGTATGGCCTGCCCGCACGAGCACACCACCATCGCGCGCCACCAGTGGAAACACATGGCCGGGCGACACGATGTCGGTCGACCCCTTGGTCGGGTCAATCGCCACTGAAACCGTATGCGCGCGATCATGCGCCGAAATGCCCGTCGAAATGCCCTCGCGCGCCTCGATCGAAACGGTGAAGGCCGTCTGATGACGCGACTGATTGGTCGAGGACATCAATTGCAGATTGAGCTGCTTGGCCCGGTCCGATGTCAATGTGAGGCAGATCAGGCCACGGCCATATTTCGCCATGAAGTTGATCGCTTCCGGTGTGCACATTTGTGCCGGAATGACGAGATCACCTTCATTCTCGCGGTCCTCTGCATCCACAAGCACAAACATCTTGCCATTTCTGGCGTCGGCAATGACATCTTCAATGGGTGAAAGAAATTCCTTGAACACTTGTTTCAGTCCTTTTCAGCGAGCCGGGCCACATAGCGGGCCAGCATGTCGATTTCGAGATTGATGGCGTCACCCGCCCGGGCCTCGCCCCAGGTGGTCACCATCTGCGTATGGGGAATGATGTTGACGCCAAATCGGGTCACAGGCTGACCAGAGGCATCTTTTGTGTCCTGCACCTCGTTGACGGTGAGTGATGTGCCATTCAGCGTCACGGACCCTTTGGCGGCGATGAAACGACCGAGCTCGCGCCCGATTTCAAACGTGAAACGCTTGCTGTCGCCATCAGGCCGGATCGACACGATGCGCCCCACGCCATCGACGTGCCCGCTCACAATATGGCCACCCAGTTCATCACCCGCGCGCAAGGCGCGTTCGAGATTGATCGTCGCGCCCTGGGTCCAATCGCTCAGTACCGTGCAGGAAAGCGTCTCGGCCGACGCCTCCACCGCAAACCAGTTCTGCCCGTCACGCTTCTTGCCCTTTTCAATGACCGTCAGACAGCAACCGGCACAACAGATCGAGGCGCCAATATCAATGCTTTCGGCATCGTACAAGGTCTCGATCACGAAACGCGTGTCGCCACGTTTTTCGATCTGCGCCACCCGACCCTTGTCTGTCACGATTCCTGTAAACATGTTTCTCGCCTCAGTTGCGCACGATATAGGTCGCGAGCATATCCTCGCCAAGCCGCATCACATCCTGCGGCACAAGCTGGGGCGCCTTGTCGAGCCGATCAACGCCCAGCAGCGCCAATGCCGACTGGCCATCGCCGCCAATGAGTTTGGGCGCTGAAAACCAGGCCAGGCGATCCACGAGTCGCGCCCGCATGAAGGACGCGGCAAGCTGCGCCCCCCCTTCAACAAGCAGCCGCGTTATGCCCCGATCAGCCAGGGCCACCAACATCAGGCCGGGATCCATGCTGCCTTCACGACCGAGAGGCACGTCAATCAGCTCGACACCACAATCCTTGAAAGCGGCGCGGCGCGAGCTGTCCCCTCCTGGCAGCGTCATGATCCAGACAGGTGCCTGCGACGCGGCGCGAACGAGTTTCGAGGTAAGCGGCAGACGCAAATGGCCATCGGCTATAATGCGGATGGGCGTGCGATCGGAGAGGCCCGGTATCCGGCAATCCAGTAGCGGGTCATCGACAATCGCCGTGTTGCTGCCAACGATGATGGCGTCATGCGTGGCGCGCATCAAATGACCGCGCTGTCGCGCAGTCTCGCCCGTGATCCACTGGCTATGCCCGGTCCGGGTTGCAATCCGGCCATCAAGCGAGCTGGCAATCTTCACGGTCACGAGTGGACGGTTTTCTGAAACGCGCAAGAAGAACCCGGCATTCAGATGCCGCGCCTCATCGCTGCACAGCCCTTCCTCAACGGCTATGCCTGCCTTTTCGAGCATGGCAAAGCCGCGACCCGCAACCCGCGGATCGGGATCGCTGACCGCGCCGACAACGCGCGCAATGCCCACATCGATAAGCGCCTGTGCGCAGGGTCCGGTTTTGCCCTGATGGGCGCAAGGTTCAAGCGAGACATAGGCTGTCGCGCCGCGCGCCGCTTCACCGGCCCGCGTCAGGGCCTCCGTTTCGGCATGGGGGCGACCGCCTGCTTGCGTCCAGCCCCGCCCGACAATGCGTGGCTTGCCGCCATCAACCCGCACGATCACGCAGCCCACGGCCGGATTGGGCGCAACGCGTCCAAGCCCACGCGCGGCAAGCGCCAGCGCGGCCTTCATAAAGGGTTGATCATAGGGTTCAGGCATCACTCATCCCGCATCTCATCATCCGGCGGGCAGAGTGTTCAGCGGTCGTCGTCGCCCTCGTCACGCACATGGGCCGGGCCGCTGAGTTCGCCCAGAAATTCCTCGAAATCCTTGGCCTCGCGGAAATTCTTGTACACCGAGGCAAACCGCACATAGGCAACAGCATCAAGCGAGCTGAGGCCTTCCATGACCAGTCGTCCGACAACGGAGGACGGGATTTCCGTCTCTCCCATGCTTTCCAACCGGCGCACGATGCCGCTCACCATACGCTCTATGCGTTCCTGCTCAACCGGGCGTTTGCGCATGGCGACTTGCACGGAACGCATAAGTTTGTCCCGGTCAAACGGCACCCGGCGGTTGTTGGCCTTGACGATGGTCAGCTCGCGCAGCTGAACCCGCTCAAAAGTCGTGAATCGACCGCCACAGGCGGTGCAAAAGCGACGGCGGCGAATGGCCGTATTATCCTCGGTCGGACGCGAGTCCTTCACCTGGGTGTCTTCATTGCTGCAATATGGACACCGCATGCCTGCTATTCCCCCGCCTTGACCTGGATTGTTGCCGCTGGATTACTTCTGACCGCCATAAATCGGAAACCGGGCGCAAAGCTCCAGCACGCGATTTCGAACATCGGCCTCGACAGCCTGATTACCGGATTCGCCATGCGCTGCAAGTCCGTTGAGCACCTCGGTGATCAGACGACCGACAAGCTGGAACTCACTGACGCCAAAGCCACGCGTTGTGCCAGCCGGTGTGCCAAGACGAACGCCAGACGTAACCGTCGGCTTTTCCGGATCAAACGGAATACCGTTCTTGTTGCAGGTGATGAAAGCCCGTTCCAGCGCTGCCTCAGCGACATTGCCGGTGAGCGATTTGGGTCGCAGGTCGACCAGCATGAGGTGGGTGTCCGTGCCGCCTGAAACAATCGCCAATCCCGCTTCGGCAAGTGTTGCCGCCAGCGCGCGCGCATTGGCAATGACGGAATGCGCGTAGGTTTTGAACTCGGGACGTAGCGCCTCACCAAAGGCAACGGCCTTGCCGGCGATGACATGCATCAACGGGCCGCCCTGAATGCCGGGGAAGATTGCCGAATTGATTTTCTTGCCGAGCTCGGCATTGTTGGAAAGGATCATGCCGCCGCGCGGACCGCGAAGCGTCTTATGGGTCGTCGTCGTGACAACGTCGGCATAAGGCAAGGGGCTGGGATGCGCGCCACCGGCGACCAGACCGGCAAAATGCGCCATGTCCACCATCAGGAAAGCACCGACGGAGTCGGCAATCTGGCGGAAGGCCTTGAAGTCGATGACGCGGGGATAGGCTGAGCCACCGGCAATGATGAGCCTGGGTTTGTGCTGCCTGGCAAGGCTTTCAACCTCGTCAAGATCAATCAGATGATCCTGCTGGCGAACGCCATATTGTACGGCATCAAACCACTTGCCCGACTGGTTGGGCGCGGCGCCATGCGTCAGATGGCCCCCGGCGGCCAGGCTCATGCCGAGAATCTTGTCGCCCGGCTTCAGCATGGCCATCATCACGCCCTGATTGGCCTGCGATCCGGAATTGGGCTGCACGTTGACATAGGCGCAATCGAACAGACGCCTGGCGCGCTCAATCGCCAGTTCCTCGGCAATATCAACAAACTCGCAGCCGCCGTAATAGCGCTTGCCCGGATAACCCTCGGCATATTTATTCGTCATGATCGAACCCTGCGCTTCAAGCACAGCGCGCGAGACAATATTCTCGGATGCGATCAACTCGATCTGTGTCTGCTGGCGACCCATTTCCTTGTCGATGGCGGCCTTGATCTCAGGATCACGCTCAGCCAGAGACTGGGTGAAAAAGCCCGAAGACACCTCAGCGGACAAATTTGTGCTCGCAGATTGGCTCGAAGACATGGGGCTCACCTCATTTGTCAAAAAGTGCCTACAAATCCCCACCGCATGACTGAGTCAGGTCTGATGGAGCAGATTTCTGCGACCGGAATCAATGACGAGCAGCGGGACGTGCAACATTCATCTTCAGGCAGCAGAACATCCATAAAATGCCGTCTCAAAATGGTTGGACAGGTGGGCGTCATACCACATCTTGGACCACCGGGCCAGTTCCACACCATGAAGAAGTCCGTTCAGACAACATCAAATCAATCCAAAATAAAACCACAGATGCAGTTGGCTTCAGGCAAGGTGAAAACAACCAAAAATCTGTATTTTATAATCATGGGTAACAAGCTGCCGGGTCAAGTTTTCGCAGCATTTCTACCTATGCAAGAAACACACAAAACGATAATTTTTATCGTCAGACTTATCGATTTACGGAAATATTGTCATCCATTCCTTGCTAGGCACCAGAGATTCGCTATAAAGGATGCAACAGTTGCTATAGAACAATTCCCCAAGGGTATTTTCCCGCTTGTAGGTGACTTCCGGAATGCCTGACTCCAAGAATAAAATTGACGACACTAATGTTGAGGTTCTCGGTTTGGCGACCGAGATAGTATCCGCCTATGTCAGCAATAATGCGATGGCAGCGGCTGATGTCCCCGCCATGATCAAGTCAGTCTATGCAACGCTTGCCGGACTGGAAAAAGGCGAGGACACCACTCACACCGAACTGACGCCCGCCGTCCCCGTGAAAAAGTCGATCACGCCAGAGTATATCATCTGTCTTGAAGACGGTAAGAAGCTCAAAATGCTCAAGCGTTACCTGCGCTCGCAATATGGGCTTTCACCTGAAGAATATAGGGCCCGCTGGGGTTTACCCCTCGACTATCCAATGGTTGCCCCGAACTATGCCGCCCAGCGCTCTCGCCTGGCCAAGCAGATCGGTCTGGGACGCGTCAGCGCCGCCGCGCCAGCGACACGCGGACGCCGCAAGAAGTAATCACTGCCTGACACGGGGAAACGCCCTGCCCCGAATGTTGTTCCGCACACAATGACAAGTGACATGGGGCCCCGCGCCGGGACGAAGGCTGGCATGTCATCTTTGAGGGCTTGCCTTAAACGATGATGCCGCCCTTAGGGCCACTTCCGCCGGAAGTTGGCCCTTTGTCTGTTGGATAGGGATTTGCTTTTGGCTGATTCAGGCGGAAATGCAGTTTCTGCAAGGCAATGCGTTGCAGTTCTTTGGGCGAGGTATGGGCTGGACCAATAATCGAGACTTCTGTGCCTGTCTCGACATCCACAGCGCTGACTTTGACGCTCCCCCCAAGGGTCGTGAACTCGAAGAGGACTTCCCGCCCCTTGCCGCTCTCCGGGGGAGGCGGCTTACCCGGTTGATCATCCCGCCCGTCAGGCGGCACGCCTGATATTCCGGCGCGTCCAGACCTGATCCAGCGCCGCGACGAGATCGCGCATCATGTCGTCTGTATGCAGCGGGCATGGCGTGAAGCGCAGCCGCTCCGTGCCGCGCGGCACGGTTGGATAGTTGATCGGCTGAACGTAGATATTGTGGTTTTGCAGAAGGTCATCGCTGACCTGCTTGCAGACAACGGGATCGCCGACCATTACCGGCACAATATGGCTCTCGCACATCATCACGGGCAGCCCGGCATCGGTGAGCATCTGGCGCAATGTCCGGGCGCGCTCCTGATGGCGCTCCCGCTCGGTATTGCTTGTCTTCAGATGGCGAACAGCCGCCAGAACACCGGCGACAAGCACTGGCGAGAGCGATGTCGAGAAAATGAAGCCCGGCGCATAGGAGCGCACAACGTCAACAAGCAGCGACGATCCGGCAATATAACCGCCCATCACGCCAAATCCCTTGGCAAGCGTGCCTTCGATGATGTCAACCTTGTCGAGAACGCCATCACGTTCGGCAATACCGCCGCCCCGCGGACCGTAAAGACCGACAGCATGGACCTCATCAAGATAAGTCAGGGCGCCATAACGGCGCGCCAGATCGCAAATCTCGCCAATCGGCGCGATATCGCCATCCATCGAATAGACCGATTCAAAGGCAACGATCTTGGGCTGCGCCGGATCAAGCTCCGACAGGAGCTGTTCAAGATGCGTCAGATCATTATGCTTCCAGACGCGCTTGGGGGCGCGACCACGCTTGATGCCTTCGATCATCGAGGCATGATTCATCTCGTCCGAAATTGTCACGCAGTCGCCAAGAATACGCGTCAGCGTTGACAGCGTCGCGTCATTGGCCGCATAGCCGGAGGTGAAAAGCAATGCCGACTCTTTGCCATGCAGATCGGCCAACTCGCGCTCAAGCTCGACATGGTAATGCGTTGTGCCCGAAATGTTCCGTGTACCGCCAGACCCGGCCCCAACCACATCAATGGCCTCATGCATGGCCTCCAGCACGACCGGATGCTGGCCCATGCCGAGATAGTCGTTCGAGCACCAGACAATGATGTCGCGATTGCCCTGCGGCGTATGATAGGTGGCGCGCGGAAAGGAACCGCGATGGCGCACAATGTCAGTGAAGACGCGATAGCGGCCCTCTTCCTTGACGGCGCTCAGCGCCTCACCGAGCTGTTTTGTGTAGTCCATGCCAGCAAATCCCGAACCTGTTCACCATCTTCTGGTCAATCTACCTGCCTAGCCCTAACAGGCCAGACGCGAATTGTCGCAGAAATTTCATGCCTGTAACAGGGCTTCAGGCGGCCCAGAGGCCCTTTTGTTCGAGAACTGTTTTCAACAGGGCCGGGTCATCCGTCATGATGCCATCAACGCCCAGATCAATCAGCCGTCGCATTTCGAGCGCATCATCAATCGTCCAGACATGCACCTGAAGCCCTTTTTCATGCGCCTCGTCAATCATTTCCTTATCGACCAGCCGTACCCCATATTGCGACAGGGGTATCTGGGCGCAGCCTTCGGGAAAACGCCCCCAGATAGCATCAAAAGGCCCTGTCCAGCTCGCCAGCCGCAATCTGGCCGTCGCCCTGGGACCAAGGCTTGTACAAAGCCGCGGCCCCAACGCATCCCGCACCGCAGCAATTCGCCGATCTGAAAAGGACCCGACACATACCCGGTCAATTGCATTGCCTTCGCGCAGGGTACGGATCAGCGGCTCGACGGCATTATCACGCTTGGGGTCGATATTGATGCGGAGTTGCGGCCATGTCGTCAGCAATTCCATCAGCATGGGAATGGGTTCAAGCCCCGCCACACGCGCCTTGCGCACATCGGCATAGTCCATCTCGGCAATCGTGCCGAACCGGTCTGTCACGCGTTCCAGCTTGTCATCGTGAAACGCCAGCAACACGCCGTCCCTGGTGGCATGTACATCCGTTTCAACGTAGCGATAGCCCAGATCAACCGCGCCCTGAAACGCCGGCATGGTGTTTTCGGGCCATGCGCCTGCCCCGCCACGATGGGCGAAGGCCAGGAAGCCGTCATGGTCGAGATAGGGAAACTTCGCGGGCCGCATGCGCTGCCCTCCCGTTCGAGCGTTGATCGCCCGTTGTCGCGATACCGGCATGCTCAGTGAGTCTGCACCGACATGCTGAGGTTTGTGTCGAGATTATAGATGTCATCGCGGAAATTGACCACACCATCGTCAGTCGACCAGGCCGTCAGATACATCAGATGAATGGGAACGGCGACCTTGAGCCCCACATCCAGCCGTGCTGCCGAGGCGATGGTTGCATCAATACGCGCCCTGTCCCAGCCATCATTGTCTTGCAGCAGCCAGGCAGCCAGATCGCGCACATCCTGAACACGCACGCAGCCTGAGCTGAAATTGCGCCCCGAGCGGTCAAACAGGCTCTTGACGGGTGTGTCATGCAGATAGACAGAAAACGGGTTGGGAAAATTGATCTTGATCGTCCCCAGCGAATTGCGCTCGCTTGGATCCTGACGCAGGCGATAGAGACTTGTCACATCGGGCCGAAACCAATTGACCGTATAGGGATCGACCTCGCGCTGATATTCCCCCCATCCCGTCAGTACACGGATATTCTTGCGCACGAGATAACCCGGATCCGCCTGAATCTTTGGCAGATAATCCTTGAGCAAAATCGACTGCGGCACATTCCAGTAAGGATTGAACGCGATGAAATTGATCTCGCTGTCATATTCAGGGGTCTGACGGTCAAGCTTGCCGACAATGACGCGTTTGCGCATGACAACGCGACCGGCCTCAATCGCTTCAACTTCCTGACCGGCAATATTGACGAAGACATAACGATAGGCTTCAGCCTTCGGCATGGCCTCGCGCAATCGCCGAATGTTCAATTCGATCTGTCGGATGCGTGAACCGACCGGCACATTCATCGCGCCAATGCTCGCCCGGCCGACAATGCCGTCCGGCTTCAAGCCATGCCGAAGCTGGAATCGCTCCACCGCATCGTAAAGCACCTGATCATAGACAAAGGGATCGACCGCATTATCCGTGGAAAGATCACCCGTGACCTCCAGACGGCGCCGCACCATGGCAACGCGTGGATCACGCACATCACGTTCCAGCCGCTCGCCTTGCGGAATGCGCTGCCAGCCACCCTGTGCCTCAATTTCCTTGTAGCGCCCCAGCGCCCGCTCCATGAGATAGAGCCCGCTTTCGCCAAGCGTCGGCACCATGGAAACGCTGACGGGCGCCTGCGACAGATCCGTCGCATCGTCCTCGCGATCGCCAACGCCTGCATCCTTGTGGTAGGGGGTTGTGGCCCAGGGATCGACCCATTCCGTGTCGCCACCCTGCCCCGGATCGGCCATGACCGAGCCCGCCAATACCGGGCAAGCCATGAGAACCAGCACCGCGCTGACCCTGCGGAAGCTGTTCAAATGGTTGGGCATCAGTCGCGATAAGATCAAGGCTCATTTCCCCGGCAGACGGGCCAACACCCCATCCCGAAATGGGACAGAGGCACGCCCCTAGGCACGAGTTTGACATGGAATATGTCGCAAACCCGATCACCTTTATGACAAGCCAGCCGAAAATACCCGGTCTTGGCCGTCTCAGTGATGAAAATGCAACTTCCGTGCTGCGGAGCACAGACCGGCTGGCGCTGGAAAGTTTAGAGGCGGAAGCGGATTTGATCGGTCCAGAAGCGTTCCAGCTTGTGCAGCGTCGCATTCACCTGACGCAACTCCGCCTCGCTGATATCGCCCACTTCGCTAATCATGCCGGCATGCTTGTTGTACACGCCATCAATGGCGGCGCAGATCGCGCGGCCTTTATCCGTCAGGCTGACGCGGACGGAGCGACGATCCAGACGCGAACGCTTGTGATCAATGTAACCGGCCTCGACCAGCTTTTTCAGATTATAGGAAACGTTTGATCCGAGATAATGCCCGCGTGTGCGCAGCTCGCCCGCCGTCATCTCGGCATCGCCGATATTGAACAACAGCAGCGCCTGAACGCTGTTGATTTCCGAACACTGGATACGATCAAGCTCGTCCTTGATGACATCGAGCAACCGACGATGCAGCCTTTCGACATAGGTCAGGGCGACGAGATACGCGGCCTTTGCTTCGGGATCATTCTGATCCTCGAATGCGGGAGCAGCCTTGGTGTTGAACATTCCCATAGTCGGAGCCTCTACTGCGCTAAAACGGGCCGTTTTCCATGGCTTCCTGCCATGCGTTTCAGGACGATAACCAATTCATCCTAATGACCCCTTAAACTCGCGCCACGCCGCGTGATTTATGGAATGTCAGATCTCACCCCGCAACAGCCGGATAATGCCGGAGAAATCCATCGCCTCGGCTCCCGCCGCCTCCATCAGCCCGTAAAGCTGGGCGGCCTGCGCGCCCAAGGGTGTGGGCGACCGGGCCGCCTTGGCGGCATCCTGTGACAAACGGAGGTCCTTCAGCATCATGGCTGCGCTGAATCCGGCTTTATAGTCACGATTGGCAGGCGACCCCGGCACCGGACCCGGCACCGGGCAATAGCTCGTCATCGACCAGCACTGGCCTGAAGCGGTCGATGAAATATCAAACAGCGTCTGTGCATCGAGACCCAGTTTCTCAGCCAGCAAAAACGCCTCGCTGACGCCGATCATCGAAATGCCAAGGATCATGTTGTTGCAAACCTTGGCGACCTGGCCATTGCCCGCCTGTCCGGCATGAAAAATATTCTTGCCCATCTTTTCCAGAAGCGGTTTGGCTGCGGCAAAGCCCGCCACGCTCCCGCCCACCATAAAGGTAAGCGTGGCCGCTTCCGCGCCGCCAACGCCGCCTGAAACCGGCGCATCGACCATCATGTGACCGACCGCTTCAGCCGCGGAAATGACATCGCGCGCTGAGGCGACATCAATCGTGGAGCTATCTATAAAGAGTGTGCCCTTGCGCGCCGCCTTGAGCAGTCCCGCTTCGCCCAGATAAATGCCGCGCACATGCTCGCCTGCCGGAAGCATCGTGACAACGGCATCGACATCGCGCGCCGCCTCGCTGGCGCTGGCAACGCCCGTGGCGCCAACCGAGACAAGTCCGCTGACCGCCGCCGTCGAAAGATCAAATACCTTGAGCGCATGACCCGCCTTGACAAGGTTGCGCGCCATCGGTCCGCCCATATTGCCAAGACCGATAAAACCGATTGTCGCCATTTGGTTCCTCCCTGCGCCCGTTTTCGGGTGTCGATAGTTGATCAGCTCAGCTTCAGCTCTTCAGTGCCCAAAGTCTCGAAATAGGCATCGACCGAAGCCCCGCTCACCTCGGCCAATGTCGGGGGTTGCCATTTCGGTGCCTGGTCTTTGTCGATGATGACGGCGCGGACACCTTCGTAAAAATCATGCCCCTGCATGCAGCGACTCGTCAGACGAAAATCAACCGCCATGCATTCTTCAAAGGAGAGGCGCGCGCCAAGCCTGAGCTGTCGATGCGCGACGATTTCGCAAGTCGGTGATTTGGCCTCGATCAGACGCGCCATGGCGAGCGCCCATTCGCTCCCGTCAGATTTCAGTGATGCGAGTATGGCGGCAACACTCTCGCCCCCGAAATGGCGGTCAATCACGGCTCGTTGCGTCTTTAACGGGGCCTCACCCGGATCGGATTTGAATCCGACAAGAACGCTATCGACATTTTGACCTTCGCCCAATGCAATTTTCAACGCCTCGAGCCTGTGGCCCTCGACAAACAGATCGGCAATCCCGGCATGGCAGGCATCGGCTGCTTTCAGTCTTTCGCCCGTCAGTGCCAGATACATGCCGATCTGCCCCGGCAGACGTGGCAAAAAATAGGTACCGCCGACATCCGGAATCAACCCGATGCCCGTTTCCGGCATGGCGAAGACCAGTCGCTCGGTGGCCACGCGATGCGACCCATGCACCGACATGCCGACCCCACCGCCCATGGTGATCCCATCCATCAAGGCGACATAGGGTTTGGGATAGCGCTTGATCGCCGTGTTGAGGCGATATTCCTCACGGTAAAAATCGTAAGCATCGCGCGCCCCAGCCTTGCCCCAGTCATGCAGGGCGCGAATGTCACCGCCCGCGCAAAATCCCTTCTCGCCGGCGCCTTCAATCATCACAAGCCTGATGGCGGGATCGCGCGCCCATTCATTCAATTGCGGATGAATGAGCCGGACCATATTCAGCGTCAGCGCATTCAGCGCCTTGGGCCGATTGAGCGTGATCAGGCCAGCCGAGCCAACACGCGAAAACAGGACTTCAGCTTCTTGCGTCATCTCGTCTCTCAGCTCTTCAGCAATTCGCGGGCAATGATGACACGCATGATCTCATTCGTGCCTTCCAGAATCTGATGCACGCGCACATCGCGCAAATGCCGCTCCAGCGGAAAGTCGCGCAGATAGCCATAGCCGCCATGAATCTGGAGGGCGTCATTGACCACGTTAAAACCGACATCTGTGGCAAAACGCTTCGCCATGGCCGCCTGCATGGTCGAATCCGGCGACTTCATCGTCACTTTCCATGCCGCCTGATAAAGCAACAAGCGCGCCGCTTCGAGTTCGGTGGCCATGTCGGCGAGCTTGAATTGCAATGCCTGAAATTGCGACAGCGTTTTGCCGAATTGCTTGCGCTCCATCATATAGGCCTTGGCGGCCTTGAGCGCGGCTGTCGCCGTACCGATCGAGCAGGCGCCAATATTCAGGCGTCCCCCATCAAGACCCGACATGGCAATGCGGAACCCCTGCCCCTCCGCGCCGACCAGATTGGCGACCGGAACCCTCACATTATCAAACATGACCTGCGCCGTGGGCTGACTGTTCCAGCCCATCTTGCGTTCCGGTGCGCCAAAGGAAACGCCCGGCATGTTCTTCTCGATGATGAGGCAGGAAATGCCATTCGATGTCTCATCGCCTGTACGCACCATGCAGACATAAATATCCGATGTCCCCGCACCGGAAATAAAGGCTTTGCCGCCATTGACGACATAATGATCGCCGTCGCGAACGGCCCTGGTGCGCAGCGAAGCGGCATCCGATCCGCTTGACGGTTCGGTCAGACAATAAGAGGCAATGAGTTCCATCGTCGTCAGGCGCGGCAACCATTTGCGCCGTTGATCCTCGCTGCCATAGGTGTCGATCATCCAGGACGCCATATTGTGGATCGACAGAAAAGCCGCCGTAGAGGTGCAACCTTCCGAGAGCGCCTCAAAGACGAGCGCTGCATCAAGCCGCGTCAGGGCCGAGCCCCCCACATCTTCGCGCACATAAATGCCCGCCAGACCAAGCGCAGCGGCCTTGCGCAGGACATCGACAGGAAAATGGCTGGTTTCGTCCCAATGCGCCGCATGAGGGGCCAGTTCATCTCGCGCAAAACCCCTCGCCATATCCTGAAAGGCGCTCTGCTCCTCACTCAGTTCGAAACGCATCAGAACTCCCTGTCTTCTCTCCCCTTCGGGGGGATTGCCCTCGTGTTCGAGCCATTGACGCTCGTGATACTGGCGGGCATCAGGAGTGTCAAACCCGTTGACCCTGACGTAAGGGTAGCAGCAATTCACCCCATTCGCCGCATTGCGCGGGTCTGCGACCCATTATATGAGAGAGGCATGACAAAAAGCGCCCCGCCCTCGCCCGCCTTTCCCGCCACGCGCATGCGCCGCAATCGCGCGACCGATTGGTCGCGGCGGCTGGTCGCAGAAAATACGCTGAGCGTCAATGATCTGATCTGGCCGCTCTTTCTGGTCGAGGGCAACGGCAAGCGCGAAGCCGTGCCGACCATGCCGGGCGTCTCGCGCCTGAGCGTCGATGCCGCTGTTGCCGCTGCGAAGGAAGCTGAAGCGCTTGGCATACCCGTCATCGCGCTTTTTCCTTATACGCCGCTGGAAAAGCGCGATCCGCTGGGCCTGCTTGCCACCGACCCGAACAATCTCGTCTGCACGGCAACCCGCGCCATCAAGGCCGCCTGTCCGAATATTGGCGTGCTTTGCGATGTTGCGCTCGATCCCTATACGAGCCATGGCCATGACGGCGTGATGGAAGGCGACAAGATCCTGAATGACGCGACTATCGAGCGCCTGGTCGCCCAGGCCTTGACCCAGGTTGAAGCGGGCTGCGACATCATCGCGCCCTCCGACATGATGGATGGCCGCATTGGCGCCATTCGCCATGCCTTTGAAACCGCAGGCCTGCAGGACACACAGATCATGTCCTATGCCGCGAAATACGCCTCTGCCTTTTATGGTCCCTTCCGTGACGCCGTGGGTGCATCCGGCGCGCTCAAGGGCGACAAGCGCACCTATCAGATGGACCCTGCCAATAGCGATGAAGCCCTGCGCGAAGTCGCGCTCGACATCGCGGAAGGCGCTGACATGGTGATGGTCAAGCCCGGCCTGCCTTATCTCGATGTGCTCGCACGTGTGAAGCAGACCTTTGGCATGCCGACCTTCGCCTATCAGGTGTCCGGTGAATATTCGATGATTGCGGGCGCGATTGAAAATGGCTGGTTTGCGCGTGAAAAGGTCATTCTGGAAAGCCTGATCGCCTTCAAGCGTGCCGGTGCCGATGGTGTGCTCACCTATTTTGCCCGCGATGTCGCCCTGATCCTTACCGGCAAATCATAATCAAACTCAGATAAGCCCGGCGAGCGCCAGCGACGCCTCGCCATGCAATGTCGCCAGTCCGCCAGCGGGCTTGGTCAGTTCGTCAAGCCTTGCCACCGCCTTCTTGCGCTGATTGACCGCCTTGCGATCCGCCAGGGGCCCGAACATCAATTCATAACGTCCCGGAAAATCACGCGCGAAGTCGTGATAGGCCGCTTTCGTCGCCCGGATACTGCCAACCGATTCCAGATCGGCAATCAGCATGTCGTAGCCTTCCAGCGCGACAGCACCCAACAGGTTGTCGAGATTGGAAAAATGCCGATAAGGCGCCGCTTCCGAAACACCCACCCGTCGCGCCGTCTCACGAAGTGTCAGCGCTGCGCGTCCACGAATATCAATCAGCGTCAGCGCCGCGTCCATCAAGGCGCGCTTGAGATCGCCGTGGTGGTATTGCGTTTTCTGTCCGCGAAGTTTGGCCCGCATTCACGCACCCTGTTCCCGATTTGTACAGACACTTTCATGTTATCACCGTTAACATGTAAGTCAATGCAAATACCAGAACGATCCGTGAACTGATTATCGACAAATCAATAAATGAATTCTTCGTGCATCCCGTCTATGCGAACGATTGTGTCCGTGACGAAACCATTGAAGCCGGTCTGCATCCCGATGGAATAAGCCCCCATCATACCGAACTCGATCCAGTCACCCTCGGCAATATCCTCAGGCAGAAGAAACAAGGGGCGCAACACATCGAGACTGTCACAGGTCGGTCCAAACAGGCGATAAGGCTTCAGGTTTGACGAGAGTGTCCGGTCATCCGCAATGGCGCGAACCGGGGGATCGAGATCGCCATCCCGGATTTCAGACAGGCAGCCATAGATCCCGTCATTGATATAAAGATCATCGCCCTTGCGCAAATGAACCTGTGTCAGAATCGAGCAGCCATCCGCCACCAGCGCCCGGCCCGGTTCGGCAAAGAGCGGCATTTCCAGCCCCAGCCGCGCCTTGGTATCGGCAATCACATCGAAATAGGCCGAGAGCGGCGGCACCTGCATATTATAGGTCGCCGGAAACCCGCCACCGATATCAAGATACTCAATCGGCACATCGGCATGACGCGCCACACCCGCAGCAATTTCCATGGCAATGCGAAACGCATCCGGCTTCAGACACTGGCTACCCACATGAAAGGCTATCGCCGTGCGGCAGCCCCGCGAATGCGCCTCTTTCAGAAGTTCGATACCGTTTTCCGGCGTCGTGCCAAACTTGGCCGAGAGATCATAAATCGCGCTGCCCTTGGGTGTCGAAAGCCGCACCTCAATCGTAATATCGCTCCCCGCGATCCCGATCACCTTGTTCAGCTCATCCATGTGATCGACAACAAAATGCGTGATCCCATAAACATCAGCCGCCGTATCAAGCGCGCCGCGCCCTTTCACCGGATGATTGAAGTAGCAATGGGCATCGGGCAACTGCTCGAAGACCTTGGCGATTTCAAAAACAGAGGCCGTGTCGAAATGATCAATGCCGCCTTCGTTCAATGCCTTGATGACAATGGGATGCGGATTGCACTTGACGGCATAAAGCGTCGTTCCCGGAAAACCGGCGACAAAATCCTGCGCACGTTTTCTTAAAATATCCGGGAAAATGCAAAACACGGGATAGGACGGATCAAGCCGACGGATCACCTCCGCCACGGACGGAAAACTCAAAGCCTTGCGTGCCGTCACAGTCATGGCGCCTCTTTCAATTCAATCGGATTCAGTGTTTTTCATAGCGTGTGAGAAGGCTCGACGTATCGAGACGCCCGCCACCGGCCTTTTGCACCTCGGCATAGAATTGATCGACCAGCGCCGTCACGGGCAATTGTGCGCCGTTTCGCTTTGCCTCTGCCAGACAGATCGCCAGATCCTTGCGCATCCAGTCCACCGCAAAGCCGAAATCATATTTGCCTTCTATCATCGTCTTGTAACGGTTTTCCATTTGCCAGCTTTGCGCCGCCCCTTTGGAAATCACCTCAATCACAGCAGCAGGATCCAAACCTGCACGTGTGGCGAAATGAAGGCCTTCCGCCAATGCTTCCACCAAACCGGCAATGCAAATCTGATTGACCATCTTTGTGAGCTGGCCCGCACCCGATGGCCCCATCAGACGGCTTGCCCGCGCATAAGCCGCGATCAGGGGTTCAATGCGGGCATAGTCTGTTTCCGCGCCACCCGCCATGATGGTGAGCTTGCCATTCTCCGCGCCCGCCTGTCCGCCAGAAACCGGCGCATCGACGAAGCCGATGCCGGAGACGGCAGCATGCCCCGCAAGCTCACGCGCCACATCGGCCGAAGCCGTGGTGTGATCGACAAAAACAGAACCCGATGTCATTTCGGCAAAGGCGCCATGCTCACCAATCGTCACGGCGCGAACATCATCGTCATTGCCGACACAGGCAAAAACGACTTCGGCGCTGCGTGCCGCTTCTGCGGGGGTTGCTGCCGACCAGCCACCATGTTCGGCAACCCAGGCGTTCGATTTTGAAATGGTGCGATTATAAACACAAACGCTGTGTCCCGCGCGCGCCAGATGCCCCGCCATGGGATAGCCCATGACACCCAAACCGATAAATGCCAGATTTGCCATATCACCCTCGCCTTGATCCTGCACGCAATCTAGTGCGAGAAGTCAAAAATAGCAAAACGGGCATTCACAATTACGACGTGTACGAATGATTATCTGATCTCGCCAATGGCTGCCAGGCGTCCCGGCTTGCACAGCATGGATGATTCATTCGAGCAGAAGGCATAATAAAGCCGCACCGTCGGTCCATCCATGGTCACGTCATAACAGTCGCGGGTATTGTATTGAATGACCTTGGAACGATGACACCAATGATTGCCTTCGACACTCCATTGCCCGGATCCGCTCTGGTTGCGTGTCGACGAATAAAGATCATGATAGGTCTGGGCAAAATACTGCGTCAGCGCGACCTTTGTGGACCCATCCGCCTGCATGTCAATTTCCGTATTGATCAGACGATTTCCGCCCTCCAGGTCGACACGGCCCATCTCCAGCCGGAATACATGGCCGGTAAACTTGCCGCGAATATCGCCGCCACTCAGGGCCTTGCCCTTGCGTGACGTACTGGTGTCAAGCGCATCGCCCCCCGCGCCGCCACCTTGTCCGCCAGCCACCCCCTCCGCACTCTGCGCGGCGGGCTTCAGTTCCACATGAATGGCCGTCTCGGAGGGCGCAACCGTAAAATCAGGCACGGGAATGGCGTCCGACTTGATGTCAACCAGCTTGTCCATGTGCTTGACGGCTTCCGGTTCGGCATATCTGTCCTGCGCTTTGCCGACCGCAATCTGCATCACGATCATGCCGCCATCGCCGGTTGCCCCGCCGCTCACCCCCGGTTGCAGCCAACCGGAAAAATAAAGCCAGAGCAGCATCAGATGGATCAGGATGGACAGCAGCAAGCCGACAGCATTGCGCACAGACCGGCGCTGCTCGCGCGCATAGACAATGTCTGGGTCTGGCACCGATACCGCCACACGCATCGCATCCCTCCCCGGACGTCTTCGCTCAATCGCCTGAGCGCACCATTTTATGGTCCGTGCGACATACTAAATCACCGGCTTCACAATGCGTCAACGCGCCCGGGGGTTCACGTAAACCTCAGTTGATCGCCTGATAACGGCCGCGATGATAGAGCAGCGGGTTGCCGTCCTCGACGTGATCGAAATGGGAGACGCGACCGATCAGGATGATGTGATCGCCCGCATCATGACGCGCCTCAATCTCACACTCAAAATGGGCCAGAGCTTCTCGAAGTGTCGGAATGCCATGTGGGCTCAGTTCCACATCAACCCCGTCCAAGGCATGATGGCCCTTGCGCGAAAAGCGGTTGGACAAATCCTGATGCGCCTCGCGCAGGACATTCACGACAAAATGTTTTGCAAGATTGAAAGTCGGCAGGGTCTCGGATTTCTTGTCGAGACACCAGAGGACGAGCGGCGGCTCTAGCGATACCGATGAAAAAGAATTAATGGTCAGTCCGACAGGAGCCTGGCCTTCCAGTCTGGTCGTGATGAGGGCGACGCCGGTTGCATACCAGCCCAGCGCATTTCGCAAACGTCTCGAATCATCAATCGCAGTCATAAAAGCGTCCCCATTGCGCGAATTTCCACACCCGTCAGAACGACCGACGGGCACGGACGGTCGATCTTAACGGCTCCCGAAGCTGATCTAGGGCCGGACATGGCCCGGAAGCAACCGTCAAACCACGCAAACTGACCAATTTTTTCGCAAATCCGTTTCGTTAAACCCCGTGTTAACGCGCCACCCTGAATATGGCCCTTCAGGTGGAGCGCCCTGCATTCCTGCGGGCTCGGATACTTAATATGAGAGAATTTGGGCGATGCGGCTAATAGTGGGCATTCTTGTTGTTATCGCCAGCGTGTTCGGTGGCTATGCCGCCATGGGTGCGCATCTGGAAGTCCTGTTTCAGCCCTTCGAAGCCGTCATCATTCTGGGGGCTGCGATTGGTGCCTTTGTCATCGGCAATCCCCCCGCCGTGCTAAAGGGTATTGGCGGCGTCTTCGGGACGCTGCTGCGCGGATCACGCTACGACAAATCCGCCTATCTCGAATTGCTCGGCCTGCAATACACGCTCTACAAGCTCGCCAAGAGCAAGGGCAATCTGGCGCTTGAAGCCCATGTGGAAAATCCGAAGGAATCTTCGGTCTTTGCCCAGTTCCCCCGTTTCGCCAAAGATCATCATGCCGTCGAGTTCATGTGCGATTACCTGCGCATGATCACGCTTGGCACTGAAAATGCCCATGAGCTCGACACACTCATGGACGAAGAACTCGAAACCCATCATCAGGAACGCGAGCAGATGGTGGGCGCCATTCAGGCCCTCGCCGATGGCACACCGGCGCTTGGCATTGTTGCCGCCGTGCTCGGCGTTATCAAAACCATGGGTTCGATCGACCAGCCGCCCGAAGTGCTCGGTCACCTTATCGGTGGCGCGCTTGTCGGCACATTTCTGGGCGTGTTCATGGCCTATGGCTTCTTTGCGCCCATGGCCCAGTCGCTTCGCTCGATTTATGAGGCGGAATCAAAATTCTATCTCTCGATGAAGGCGGGCCTTTTGGCCCATATGGCGGGCTATGCGCCAGCCGTGTCGATCGAGTTTGCGCGCAAGGCACTGATGACGGATGTGCGTCCGACATTTGCCGAAGTCGAAGCCTCGACCAGCACGCTGTCCCCTGCTGCATCCTGACGCGCCGGAGCGCAAATCAAATGGCCGCCTCAAACGAACAGCCGATCATTTACAAGAAGATCAAGAAGGCCGCCCATGTGCATCATGGCGGGGCCTGGAAGATCGCTTATGCCGACTTCGTGACGGCGATGATGGCCTTCTTTCTGCTGATGTGGCTCATCAGCATGACGACGCCGGAACAAAAGCAGGGCTTGGCCGACTATTTTGCGCCAGTCAATGTCAGCCGCTCCACCAGCGGTTCCAATGGTGTCATGGGTGGTACGGCATTTGATGAAGACGGCGCGCGCATGCCGGGTTCCACACCGCAGATCGCCAAAACCGTTTCTGTCCCGGAAAAATCGAAAAGTCCTGATACGGAAGACCGTCGCATTGCCAGCAGCAGCAATGGCAATTCGAGCGGCACGCAGAGTGAGGAAGAGATTTCCGCGACCCTGCGCGGCGCCAGCACATCGCGCGACGATCAGAACTTCCGCAGCGCTGCCGAAAGCATTCGTCAGGCCATTCAGGAAAATCCCGACCTTGCCGAAATGTCGAAGAATGTCATCATCGACCAGACACCCGAAGGACTGCGCATCCAGCTCGTCGATGAAGATGGCCGCTCCATGTTCCCCTCAGGTCACGCCGAACCCTATGAGCGCACGCGTCAGCTTCTGCTCGCCGTCTCGAAAATTCTGCTGACCTTGCCAAATCGCATCAGCATCTCCGGACACACCGATTCTGTGCCCTATCGCGGCTCGCCCGGCTATTCGAACTGGGAACTGACCGCCGACCGCGCCAATGCCGCCCGCCGGATCATTCAAAATGCCGGTGTGCAGAGCGATCGCATCTATCAGGTGGTCGGCAAGGCGGATACCGAGCCCCTCTATCCCGAAGACCCTTACATGGCCGCCAATCGTCGTCTCGCCATTGTCTTGTTGCGTGAGGCGCCCGTCACGCCACCCGGCCTGACCCCCTGACGTCCTGACCCTTGCGAAGCGTGGCTCAACACCCTATCTGTAGCCGATTGGCATCAACAGGGGATGGAGCCAGATGCAGGGCAATCATCAAAATCTTTCCAGCCGCCTCGTGCGCGAGGAAGGGTTTGTCTGGCCCGCCAGCGCCTTCATTGGCGTCATATCCGCTCGCGCCATGGCCTTTCTGGCAGATCTCGTCGTGCTCGTGGTCATCACCTTTGCCTTTTTCATTGCCTTTACAATTCTCGGCATTTTGACCTTTGGCCTGCTCTGGCCGGGTGCGGCCCTTGGCTGGCTGGTGGCGCTTGGCTATTTCACCTTCTTTGTCGGTGGCCCCATGTCGGCCACGCCTGGCATGCGCTGGCAGGGCATTGAACTGCGCACATGGGACGGCTATCGTCCCGGCTATCTACAAGCCGCGTTGCAGGCTGTGCTCTTCTATTTTTCTGTCGCCATTGGCACTGTTCTGATATTGCTCGTGCCCTTCTTCAATCGGCGTCGCCGCTTTCTCCACGATTATCTGTGTGGAACTGTCGTTGTGAGAACCGGCAGCCAGCCGATCGGCTGACAAGACGGATTTTGACTCTTCGCGACGTCCTGACCAAATGGAAGCGGCCCCAAGATCATGCTGACAGCCGAAGTATGGCAAATGTGGGTTGTATTCGGTTTCGTTATCGTGACCGTTATCCTCTATAGCCGTGAAGACATCACGATGGAGATGGCCTCGCTCGCCATTCTGTCGGGGTTGCTGATTTTCTTTTTCATGTTTCCGGTGCCGGATGCGACGGGCAAGAACATGCTCTCGCCCACCACCCTGCTATCCGGCTTTGCCAATCCGGCCTTGATTGCCGTTCTCGCGCTGCTCGTTGTCGGCGAAGGCATGTTCCAGACCGGAGCCCTGGATGCGCCGGCACGTTTGATTTCCGACCTCGGCGCCAATCGGCCACAACTGACCATCGCCGTCACCTTTGTCATCATCGCGGCAGTGAGTGCCTTTCTGAACAACACACCCGTTACAGTGATGTTCATCCCCGTGCTCGCCACACTGGCCCAGCGCATGCACATTCATCCATCCAAGGTGATGATGGGCGTGAGTTATTCGTCCATTCTGGGCGGCATGACGACCCTGATTGGTTCCTCCACCAATTTGCTGGTGGGCGGTGTCGTGACGCATGCGGGCCTTCCCGGCATTCACATATTCGATTTCGCGGTGCCCGGCATCCTGCTTGCCAGCATCGGTCTGCTTTATACGTTATTTATCGTGCCGCATTTGCTGCCTGAGCGCGAAGGGGCCTCCAATGAGATCGCTGGCAATCCCTCCAATGAGATTGCAGGCAATATTGCGGCGGGCGGCACGACGGGCAAACAATATATCGCCCAGATCGGCGTCAGCCACGGTCATCCGCTGGTCGGGGCGCGCTCTGCCTCGGGTCTCTTTCCAGAGATCAAGGACATGACCATCCGCATGATCCAACGCGGTGAACACCCGATATTGCCGCCCTTTGAAGATGTCGTGCTGCAACCGGGCGATGAAATCATTGTCGCGGCCACACGCCAGACATTGACCGATGCGTTGAAGTCCGGCAGCAAGATATTTGAAGGCATGCTTGAGGAGCGTTTTGCCGAAGGTGCCGAAACAGACGCACCCACAAAGCCGACGGGCGAATTGACAATTGTCGAGGCCGTTGTCGCACCAGCCTCGCGTATGGTCGGCCAGACGATTGAGCAGATAGCCTTCCGCAATGCAACAGGCTGCATTGTCCTGGCCATCCAGCGCCGCAGCCGCATGATCCGAACACGGCTGGATGATATCCGACTGGAAGCAGGCGACGTGTTGCTCATCCTTGGCAAACGCAGCCAGCTTCAGGCCCTTCGCCATAACCGCGACATCATTCTTCTGGAATGGTCGGCAACTGATCTGCCGGATCCGAAGCTGGCGCGGCGCGCCCTCGTCATTTTCGGCGCCATGATCATTGGCGTCCTCGTTGCGGGCGTTCCGATCGAAGTCATGGCTGTCATGGCGGCGGCCGCCGCGATCGGCTTCGGCGTGCTCAATGTGCGTCAGGCATCGCAAGCCATCGACCGGCGGATATTCCTGATGGTCGGCGCAACAATCGCGCTGGCAGCCGCCCTGGAAGCCACGGGCGGCGCGCAATCCATCGCCGAATCGGCCGTCGGGCTGTTTTCCGGCTTTGGTCCGGGGTTCATCCTGTCCGCCTTGTTCTTCGTGGGTGCCATCACCACCAATGTGCTCAGCAACAATGCCACCGCCGTCCTGCTGACCCCCATCGCGATCTCGACAGCACGAGAGCTGAATGTCGATCCCATGCCCTTTGTCTATGGCGTCATCTTTGCGGCCAATTGCTCCTATGCGACGCCCATCGGCTATCAGACCAACCTTCTGGTCATGGGGCCGGGGCATTACACCTTCAATGACTTCATTAAGGCAGGAACACCTCTCGTCATTCTGATCTGGCTGGCTTATTCTCTCTTCGCGCCCTGGTATTACGGATTGTAGGCGAGTCTTCGCCCGGTTCCTGCCAGAGCCCATGTCTTGAGGGCCAGGGATCAGTGACAGAGCATTTCGGAACGCGATTTCCACAATTCTACATCACGACGGCGCAGCCCTGCCCCTATCTGCCGGGCCGCTACGAGAAGAAGGTGTTCACCCATCTTCTTGGCGACGATCCCGTGCATCTCAATGACGTGCTGACTCAAGCCGGTTTTCGCCGCAGCCAGAACATCGCCTACCGTCCGGCCTGCGAAGCCTGCTCGGCCTGTGTCTCGGTGCGTGTGCTCGTCAAGGCATTCGAACCCTCACGCAATTTTCGCAAGATCATCAGCCGTAACGCGGATCTGATTGCCAAGCCGACCCCGCCGCGCGCCTCACAGGAACAATTCAGCCTGTTGCGGCGCTACCTCGACAGTCGTCATGCCGAAGGGGGCATGGCCGATATGGGACCGCTCGATTATGTGACCATGGTGGAGGACACAACCATCAACACTGAAATTGTGGAATATCGACGCGCCCTGCCAGATCCGGGCAGCCAGGCACCAGCCCCCCTGATGGCTGCGGCGCTGACCGATGTTCTCGAAGACGGCCTGTCCATGGTTTACAGCTTCTACGACATTCAGGAGGACAGCCGCAGCCTGGGCACTTATATGGTGCTGAGCCACATTGAGCGCGCAAGGCGCATGGGGCTGCCCTATGTCTATCTCGGCTATTGGGTCGCTGATTGCCGCAAGATGGCCTATAAAACGCGCTTCGCCCCCATCGAGGCGTTGGGAAAATCCGGTTGGGAGCGCCTGCCGCCCCAAGGTTAGGATGACGCGGTTACGCCTGACAAGCCCGGTGATTGCACCCGCCGTCCCAGCTTCTATACTCGCGGAAATATTGACGCTCGGGGAGAGCGTCGCCACCCGGCCCCTGGCGGGGTGCCGGGGGGATCATATCGGGAGTTCATCCATGAAACGCCGTTCATTTCTGGCGGGTGCGGGCCTTGTTGCCGCAGCCAGCGCAACCCTTTCCGCGCCGGCCATCGCTTCCGGCAAACGCAATCTGAAAATGGTCACGACCTGGCCCAAGAACTATCCGGGCATGGGCATCTCAGCCGAACGACTGGGAAAGCGCATCACGGCCATGACGGATGGCGCGCTCACGGTGAAGGTTTTCGCCGCCGGGGAACTTGTCCCCGCGCTGGAATCCTTTGATGCCGTATCAAGCGGCGCCGCCGACATCTATCATGGTGCCGAATATTATTGGCAAGGCAAATCCAAGGCCTACAACTTCTTCACCGCCGTGCCCTTCGGCATGACCGCGAACGAGATCAATGCCTGGATCTATCATGGCGGCGGTCAGCCGCTGTGGGATGAACTCTCCAAAGGCTTCAACATCAAACCCTTCATGGCGGCAAATACCGGCGTGCAGATGGCAGGCTGGTTCCGCAAGGAAATCAAGACCGTTGAGGACATCAAGGGTCTGAAAGTCCGTATGCCTGGCCTCGGTGGCGAAGTGATGCGTCGCCTCGGCGCGGCCGCCGTGACCCTGCCCGGGGGCGAAATCTATCCGAGTCTGCAAAACGGCACGATCGACGCCACCGAATGGGTTGGCCCCTGGAACGACATGGCCTTCGGTTTTTATCAGGTCGCCAAATTCTATTACTGGCCAGGCTTCCATGAGCCGGGCTCAAGCCTTTCGGCAGGCTTCAATCTGGCGGTCTGGGAGAGCTTCACAGCCACGCAGCAGGAAATCATCCGCGCCGCTTGCGCCGCCGAAAATGATTATACGCTCGCCGAATATAATCACTGGAACGGCCGCAGCCTGAAAACACTGATCGAGAAACATGGCGTGCAACTGAAAAAGTTTTCGCCCGAAGTCCTCGCCGCTTTCCGCAAGACGTCTGACGAAGTGCTGGCCGACACCGCCAAATCGGATGCCTTCACCGGCAAGGTCTATGCGAGCTTCAAGGAAGCGCTTGATGCATCGAGTGAATGGTCACGCATCGGCGAACAGGGCTTTGTCGAAGCACGTCAGGGCTGATCGACATGAACACGCTGAAAACAATCGCCGCCCTGATCGACAAACTGAATGACACGGCCGGGCAAATCTTTGCCTGGCTGTCGCTCGCCATGGTGCTGGTCCAGTTTCTCGTCGTCGTCGAACGTTATGTGTTCGGCATCGGCTCCGTCTGGACGCAGGAGTCGATTGTCTACATGCATGGCACCATGTTCATGGTACTGGCCGGCTATACGCTGCGCCATAATGAGCATGTGCGTGTCGACATCATCTACAGCACCGCATCTCCGGCTTACAAGGCGATCATCGACCTGCTCGGCACGGTGATGTTTCTGTGGCCGGTCTGCTATCTGATTTTCAGCGTCAGCCTGTCCTATGTCGAAAGCGCCTGGTCTGTCCTGGAGGGCTCCAAGGAAACGAGCGGCATTCAGGGCGTCTATCTGCTCAAAAGCGTCATTCTGGTTTTCTGTGTTCTGCTTGCCTTGCAGGGCCTCTCAACCGTCCTTCACTCAATCCGCATTCTGTCCGGGGCCGAAACACCGCCGGACAAGCCCTTGCCAGCCGTCTAGGACCAACCATGGACATTCGCGAGTCACTCGACATCCTCATGTTCATCGGCCTCGTCGTGGCGCTGATGTCAGGCTATCCTGTCGCCTTCACGCTCGGCGGCGTTGCCCTGCTTTTCGGCCTTCTCGGCATCGGCCTTGAGGTGTTCGACTTCGGCTATATGGCCGTTCTGCCGCAGCGCATCTATGGCAACATGACCAATGATGTGCTGATCGCCGTGCCACTTTTCGTGTTCATGGGCATCATGCTCGAACGCTCCAAGGTGGCCGAAGATCTGCTTGAAAACATGGGTCGCCTGTTTGGCACCCTGCGCGGCGGACTTGGCATCTCGGTCTCCATCGTTGGGGCGCTGCTTGCCGCCTCTACCGGCATTGTCGGTGCAACAGTCGTCACCATGGGCCTCTTGTCGCTGCCCACCATGCTGCGGCGTGGCTATGACCCGGCCCTTGCCTGTGGCTCGATTGCGGCGGCGGGCACGCTTGGCCAGATCATCCCGCCCTCGATCGTGCTGGTGCTGCTTGGCGACACACTCGCCAATTCCTACCAGAAGGCACAACTCGAACAGGGCATCTTCACGCCTGAAACCATCTCGGTCGGCGATCTGTTTGCCGGTGCCCTCATTCCGGGCCTCATGCTCGTCGGCTTCTATATCCTGTATCAAGTCTGGCGCGCGATCACCGATCCTGCGTCCTCGCCTGCCTTGCCGGTCGATCATTCGATGAGCACAGGCGACCTCTACAAGCGGACCTTGCAGGCGCTGATCGCACCCCTCACGCTGATCATCGCTGTCATGGGGTCGATCCTTGCCGGTATTGCGACACCAACAGAGGCCGCAGCCGTTGGTGCCGTTGGTTCGATCCTGCTGGCAGGCGAGCGTATCTCGGGTGCCAAACGGCCCGTGCGCCTCGCTGCCTTCGCCCTGATCGCCTTGCTCGTTGAAACGAGCTATTTCGATCTGCGTATCGCACGTGCCGATCTCGGCGCCGGTGCCATGCTCGGCATCCTGCTTGCCGGTGTCCTGAGCCTCGCCATTGCCTGGGGCCTTTTTGTCAGCCTCTATCGGCTCTGGCTCAATGGCGTCCTGAATGAAGTCATGCAGTCAACCGCCCGCGTCACCTCGATGGTCTTTGTCATCCTGATCGGCGCGGCGCTTTTCAGTCTCGTCTTTCGCGGTCTTGGCGGCGACGATACCGTGCATGCGTTCCTGACCAGCATGCCGGGCGGCACTGTCGGCGCCGTGATAACCGTCATGGCAATCATGTTTGCCCTTGGCTTCTTCATCGACTTCATCGAGATCATTTTCGTTGTCGTCCCCATCGTCGCGCCCGTTCTGTTGCAAATGGGTATAGACCCGATCTGGCTTGGCATCATGATGGCGGTCAACCTCCAGACCTCCTTCCTGACGCCGCCCTTCGGCTTCGCACTCTTCTATCTGCGCGGCGTCGCACCAGAATCTGTCACCACCATGCATATCTATCGCGGTGTGATACCTTTCGTGCTGATCCAGATTTTCATGCTGATCATACTGGCCGGTTTTCCGGCCCTCGCCACCTGGCTCCCCAAAGTGCTTTTCGGATAGGCAGACAAATGGCCCCAACACCCCCAAAGGTAACATCCAAGGCCGCCACGGAGCTTGGACAACGCATTGTCGGCTCCACCATCGCCATCATGGCCATGGCCGGCGTCATTGCCTATTTCATCTATACCGGTCAGGTCCTGCCCGATGATCCGGTGGTCTACATCGCCACGCCGACGCAGACAGAACCTTATGTCGCCGACAAGCCGGTCAAGCTGACCATCGATGCGCGAATTGAAAATCATGACGCGCAGCCGCTACAGCTCACATCGCCAACGGTCTGCGATATTTTTGAATGGTTCGTGACGGACACGGCCGGCGAACTGGTACAATCGCAAAAGACGCCTGAAATGTGCGCCCAGGTTCTGGCTCAGCAAGTGCTCACCAAAAATCAGGCGCTGACGGACAGTTATCAGGTCGAGCTCGACCCGACACGCGTGAAGCCGGGCGAATATCGGCTGTTCACGCGCTTCTGGGGCATGGAAACAAACCAGTCCATCACCATCAAATAGACAACCGTCAAATGGATTGCTTCGCTTCGCTCGCAATGACATGAAAACCACACTTGACCCAACGCCAACTCAGTCGTCGTTGAATCCACCGCCGAATTTGCGGCTGGTCGGGAAGCCCTTTGGCGGCAGGCGCCCGGCCTGAGCGCGGGCACCGAGCCATTCCTTGAGGTCGGTGAACAGGCGTGTCCGGCCGGAACTGTCATAGACGGTCAGCCCCTGCTTGTAATTGAAGGTCTTGATGTCTGCCATGCCACCTTCGGCATAGCGCTGCAACCGCACGCCCTTGCCGCGCGTCATCTCGTTGAGTTCAGAGATCGGGAACAGCAGCATCTTCTTGTTCTCGCCGATGACAGCCACATGGTCGCCCTTGACGGCAACGCAGGCGACAGCCTCATCCGTACCCGTCACATTGAGCACCTGCTTGCCGGCGCGGCGCATCGCCACCACTTCGTCCTCCGGTACAATAAAGCCATTGCCCTCATGTGACGCGACAATGAGCTTGCGCCCCGGCTGATGCAGGAACAGCTCGACGATCTCGTGGCTCTCATCCAGATCAATGACAAGACGCAAAGGTTCGCCATGGCCGCGACCGCCCGGCAGCTTGTCCGCCGCCAGCGTGTAGAAGCGTCCATCTGTCGCGAACAGCAAAATCTTGTCGGTCGTTTCGCCGTGGATCATGAAGCGCGGCGCATCGCCCTCTTTGAACTTGAGGTCGGCATCCGCCGCCAGATGCCCCTTGGCAGAACGAATCCAGCCTTTCCTGGAACAGATAATCGTGATCGGTTCACGCTCGATCATGGCCTCAACCGGCATCAGCTCAATGCCCGGTGCGCTGGCAAAGCTGGAGCGCCGCTTGCCGAGCGCCGAACGCGGCCCGAACTTGCCTTTGACGTCCTTGATGGCGTCGCCAATCACATCCCATTGGGCCGCAGGCGAGGCGAGCAATGTGATCAGCGCCTTTTTTTCATCGGAGAGATTTTTATGCTCACCCTTGATTTCCATTTCTTCAAGTTTGCGCAGGCTGCGCAGCCGCATGTTGAGAATGGCTTCCGCCTGATTATCCGAGAGCCGGAACCGCTTCATCAAAAAGGGCTTGGGCTCATCTTCCTCGCGGATGATGCGGATCACCTCGTCCAGATTGAGATAGGCAATCAGATAGCCTTCCAGCACTTCCAGCCGTTTGGCGATCTTGTCCAGACGGTGCTGGCTCATCCGAACAAGCACATCCTTGCGATGATCAAGCCATGCCTGCAATGCCTGACGCAGCGACATGACGCCCGGCACCTGACCCGCCGACAGCACATTCATGTTGAGCGGAAAACGCGTCTCCAATTCACTCGACCGGAACAGCGACTCCATCAGATGCACGGGATCAACCGTTTTACTCCTGGGCACCAGCACCAGCCGGATTTCCTCAGCCGATTCATCACGCACATCGTCAAGCAGCGGCAATTTCCTGGCCATCAGCAACTCGGCGATTTTCTCGACAAGTTTTGATTTCTGTACCTGATAGGGAATCTCGGTGACGACAATCTGCCAGACGCCACGCGCCAGTTCTTCCAGTTGCCAGCGCGCCCGCAGGCGGAAACCGCCACGACCCGTCGCATAGGCTTCAACAATCGCCTCTGGCGGCTCAACGATGATGCCGCCCGTCGGAAAATCCGGTCCCTTTACAAACTCGACGAGCTTGGCCGCACTCGCATTGGGATGCTTGATGAGATAGAGGGCCGCATCGCAAAGCTCGGCGGCATTATGCGGCGGAATGCTGGTCGCCATGCCAACGGCAATGCCCGCCGCGCCATTGGCGAGCAGGCTGGGAAAAGCCCCGGGCAGCACGAGCGGTTCGCGATCCTCGCCGTCATAGGTTTCACGGAAATCAACCGCGTCTTCATCAATGCCTTCGAGCAGCAGCGCCGCCACTTCCGTGAGGCGCGTTTCGGTGTAGCGCATCGCGGCGGCATTATCGCCATCGACATTGCCGAAATTTCCCTGACCATCGACCAGTGGATAGCGCACGGCAAAGTCCTGCGCCAGTCGCACAAGGGCATCATAAACCGACTGGTCGCCATGCGGATGGTAGCGGCCGATAACGTCACCCACGACACGCGCCGATTTTTTGAATCCTGAGCCCGGCTCGAGTTTGAGCTGGCGCATGGCAAAGAGCACGCGCCGATGCACAGGCTTCAGACCGTCGCGCACATCCGGCAGGGCGCGATGCATGATCGTTGACAGCGCATAGGCGAGATAACGCTCTTCCAGCGCCTCGCGCAGATTGACTTCAAACTCATGGCCTGTGGGTGGCGTAACGGCTTTGGTCATCAAGGATCCAGAATCAAAACAAATCTGTCATGAGCCGCTCACTGCGGGTCGGGTCACAATGCAATCAGGAAGAGGCCAAGTTATACCAGCGATTCGGCGCTCATGCCCGCGCCAGAAAGCGTTCTTGCAGCCTGATCCGCGCATCCGGCAAGGCGCCGCGATGCGGGCCGAATATATGCCGCGTCAGGAAATGGCCGGTAATCTTGAGGCCTTCGGCAACTTCTCGCGCTTCAGCGGTCGCAGCGCTTGCCCCTCGCATGAAGTCCGGCAAAACGAACAGGCGATCCTTATAGGGTTCACCCGCCACACGGCTGACGGCGCGGCCAGAGCGCGGCGAGACATAGACCAGTTCCTCTCGCGAGCCCGTCGCCGCACATTCGGAAAGATCAAGCCCGAAACCAAGCTCCTGCAGCAGTCCCAATTCCCATCGCACATAAATGGCGGGCCAGATGTCGCTGTCATCCATGAGATCGAGCAACAGCTCGAAGCCCTCATATAGCGCTTCATGCGCTTCGCGTTCCGGTATCGCCCCGGCCACGGCGCAAGCCGCGCTCAGACCCAGCAGCGCAAAGCCATCTTCCATGATGAGGCCCGCGCGTGGCTTGATGACTTCAACCGTATAGGTGCCGAGATGGTCTTCAAGCCGCGCCCGCCAATGCGCGCTCAGGCTGTTGCCCGATTGCAGCGCGCCCTTGAAGCGGCGTCCTGCGCCGCCCCGCACGAGACCCAGATGGCGGCCATGCCCCCGCGTGAACAGCTCCAGAATGGCGCCGGTCTCGCCATAGCTGCGGGTCGAGAGCACTATGCCTTCATCGCGCCAATCCATGACGCCCCTCGCGCAAGATGAAGTGATTCCTGAGATTCGCAGAAATCATCTAGCTATAACAGTACGTTGAACGTGGCCGTTCATCCGATTCGCTCACGCATCGCCGGTCGGAAAATCCAGTCCCATCTCGCGATAGCGCTCGCGATCATCGGTCCAGTTCTCGCGCACCTTCACAAACAGGAAGAGATGCACCCGCGCTTCAAGCATCACTTCAAGTTCTTCACGCGCCAATTGACCAACGGTTTTGATGGTCTGGCCATCTTTTCCAAGCGTGATTTTCTTCTGGCTGTCACGTTGCACATAGATGACCTGCTGAATGCGGATAGAGCCATCCTTCTTCTGTTCCCAGCTCTCCGTCTCCACCGTCAGCGAATATGGCAGTTCGTCATGCAGGCGCAGGAACAGTTTTTCGCGTGTGACCTCCGCCGCCAGCGAACGCAAGGGCACATCGGCAATCTGGTCTTCAGGATAATGCCACGGGCCTTTGGGCATTCGCGCGGCAATATAGCGACGCAGATCATCAACGCCGTCGCCAGTCAGCGCCGAGATCATGAAGGTATCGGCAAAGATACCTGTTTCATTCAGGCGCATGGCAAGCTTCAGGAGCTTTTCGCGATCCACCGTATCGACCTTGTTGAGCACCAGCACGGCCTTGCGCCCCTGCCCCTGCAAGCCTTCGATGATGCGATCCACATCGCTGTCGCGGCCATGAACGGCATCAACCAACAGCATCACGATGTCAGCATCGCCCGCGCCGCCCCAGGCGGCATCCACCATGGCGCGATCAAGCCGTCGCTTGGGCTTGAAGATGCCCGGCGTGTCGACAAAGACAATCTGTGTGGAACCTTCAATCGCGATACCGCGAATGCGGGCCCGTGTCGTCTGCACCTTATGGGTGACGATTGCGACTTTCGAGCCGACCATCTGGTTGAGCAGCGTCGATTTGCCGGCATTGGGCGCGCCGATAATGGCGACAAACCCGCAATGCGGCTCGCCGATATCTCCGCTCGGTTGTTCCGCCGCGCGTGCGCCTTCGTCAGTCATTCTCGCTCCATTCCTGCAAGGCAATCAGCATGGCCTTGGCTGCGGCCTGTTCTGCAAGCCTTTTTGAGATCCCCTCACCCAGGGCGCCCTTCATGCCGCTCACGCGCACTTCCACCTGAAACACAGGTGCATGATCGGGCCCCGTCCGCTCGCGCATCATATAGCTTGGAACGCCCTTGCCATGGGATTGACTCCATTCCTGAAGGGCGGTTTTGGCGTCGATCAGACGCGGTGCCGGCCGGGAGACGGCAAAGCTCCACTGCGCGCGTATAAACCGGGCCGCCGCCTCAAGTCCACCATCGAGATAAAGAGCCGCGATCAGGGCTTCGCAGGCATCAGCCAGAATGGCGGGTTTCTCCCGTCCCCCAGCCTTTTCCTCGCCCGGCCCCAGATGCACCAATGGCCCCAGGCCGATGCGGGCCGCGACCTCGGCACAGGCTTCCTTGCGGACGAGCGCATTCAGCCGGATCGCCAGTTCACCTTCCGCCGCGGCAGGATAATCCTCGCTCAACCATTCGGCAATGACGAGACCCAGCACACGGTCACCGAGAAACTCAAGCCGTTCATTGGTGGCAAGGCCGCGTTGTCCGTCAGCCGCGCTTGAATGCGTCAACGCCCGTTGCAACAGCAAGCCGTCCGTAAAGTCGTGACCCAGCAGCTTCTGGAACGCGACGAGATCGGCCTCGCGCGCGCGTGATGTGCGTCCGCGAGTCAATCCGCCCACTTGCCGATGCGGCCCCAACGTATGGCAGAAGGCCAGCGCCAGAACTGCCAGAAACTGGCCGAACCATCCGCCGAGAAGAAAATGATTTCCGCTTTGCCGACGAGGTTTTCAGCCGGAACATATCCGACGGCATTGGCCACGCGGCTGTCGCTCGAATTGTCGCGATTATCGCCCATCATGAAATAATGGCCGAGAGGCACGATATAAATATCGGTATTGTCGTAGGGGCCCTCAGCTTCGATATCCTGCGTATTGTAACTCACGCCACTGGGCAGCGTTTCGCGATACTGCGGGATACGGCGCACATTGCCATACTCATCGGTATCAATCCGGTCTTCCACCCGCTCACGCGGCACCGGCTTGCCGTTGATAAAGAGAACGCCCTTCTGCATCTGGATCGTATCGCCCGGCAACCCGATCAGGCGCTTGATGAAATCCGTGCGATTGTCGGCCGGCGTTTTGAACACCACGATGTCGCCGCGTTCCGGATCAGCGCCAAACAATCGGCCACTGAAAAGGGGCGGACTGAAAGGCAACGAGTGCCTGGAATAGCCATAGGGATATTTGGCGACAAAGAGATAGTCCCCGATCAGAAGTGACGGGATCATCGAGCCGGAGGGTATGAAAAATGGCTGGAACAGGATGGCCCGGATGACCAGGGCGATCAGCAGCGCATAGCCAACGGTCTTGGCATTTTCAATGAAACTGTCCGAATGGATGTTTTTTACTTTGTCCGTCATCGACATATTCCAAACTCCTGCCGGGTCTTGGCCCACACAGCTACATAAACGGGTTATGGGCCGGACCATAGCACAAACCGCCCGATAGACAGTCTTGACGTAAGGTCACCCCGATACCGTCGGAACGGCCGAAATGATGACAATGGCCTGCGCCAGAGGATGATCATCCGTGATGGTGAGATGAATGACCGGGGTCATGCCCGCCGGTGTCATATTTTGCAGCCGCACCAGCGCACCGCCTGTCAGCGCCATGGTCGGTTGCCCGCCGCGCAGATTGACGACGCCCATATCGCGCCAGAAAACCCCTGCCCTCATGCCCGTTCCCAGCGCTTTGGAACAGGCCTCCTTGGCCGCAAAACGCTTCGCATAAGAGGCGGCGCGCAGTCGCCGCCCTTCGGACTTCTGCCTCTCGATATCCGTAAAAATCCGCTCGATGAACCGCTCGCCATATCGCTCCAGCGTCTTCTCAACGCGGCGAATGTCAATAATGTCATTGCCGATCCCGATGATCATGCGGCTTCCTTTCGCTCAGGCGCTACGCGATCCGCTGGCTTCTGCGCGCGCCTTGTCCATCAGGGCGCGCATCCGCTTGATCGTGGAATCGAGACCCCCGAAAATCGCCTCCCCGATCAGGAAGTGACCGATATTGAGCTCGGCGAGTTCGAGGATCGAAGCAATCGGCCCCACCGTGTCAAAGGTCAGCCCGTGGCCCGCATGAACCTCAAGCCCCCGTGAGGCGCCATAGGCCGATGCCTTTTTCAGGCGCTCCAGTTCACGCTGCGTGGCGGCCTTGTCGCCCTTGATCGCGGCATCGCAATAGGCGCCCGTATGCAATTCAACGACCGGCGCCCCAAGCGACACCGCCGCTTCAAGCTGGCGAGGTTCAGCATTGATAAAGAGCGAGACGCGAATGCCCGCATCCGACAAACGTCCGACATAGGAAACGAGTTGATCATGCTGACCGGCGGCATCAAGCCCTCCCTCGGTCGTCACTTCCTCGCGCCGCTCCGGCACGATGCAGCTCGCATGCGGTTTGTGGCGCAGGGCAATGGCGAGCATCTCCTCGGTTGCCGCCATCTCAAGATTGAGGGGTAGGCCGATCGCACTCATCAGTTGTTCGATATCGTGATCGCGGATATGACGCCGGTCCTCGCGCAGATGCGCCGTGATCCCGTCTGCGCCAGCAGCCGCAGCGGCTTGCGCCGCGCGCACCGGATCAGGATGCTCGCCGCCACGGGCATTGCGAATGGTCGCGACGTGATCAATATTCACGCCAAGCCGCAAAAGTCTGGCTCTCTCTGCGTTCATCATCCTTGCTCCCGAGCATCACCCAAATCATTCGCGGCATCGGACACTGTTGCGTCAATCGCCGGATCAAGCATGACCCGACGCGCCAAAGCGCGCTCCGCCAATCCCTCGCGCCGCTTGATCTGATAGGCACCCACCGACATGCGCGTGACAACATAAAAGACGAGCGCCAGCGCGATGCCAACTGGGATCGACCCGACAATCATCGGCATCAAGACAGGTAATATCTTGTCAAAGGCACCATGAACCAGAAAATCTTCCGACAAGGAAGGCTGCGCCACAGCTCCTGCCGGTTTGCCAAGCATGAAGATGCCCGTTTCATAAACGACAAACCAGATGGCGGGATAAGTCAGCGGATTGCCGAGAAAGGTGCCAAAGGCGGCGGCAATCAGATTGCCGCGAAACACCCAGGCACCCAGCATGGCAATTGCAAAGTGAAATCCGAGATAAGGCGAGCAGGACGAAAAAGCACCCGCCGCCACGCCAACCGCCACCGCATGTGGTGAGCCTGTGAGCCGCCAGACACGTCGCCAGCCATAGCGCAGCGTTCGTCCCCAGCCGCCACGGGGCCAAAAGACGGCGCGCAACTTTTCAAGCGGGCGCAGCTCAACACGACGGCGAAACAAATCTTGTCCTCTCAGGCCAGATTGCGGCTGCCCGGTTTGATCGCCGGGATGGCGGCAAGTTCTGGCGGCAGTTGGTCAGCCGCATAGGCAGGAAAATCCACTTGCGCCAGCGAGATGAGTTTTGTGCCGACTTTGGCCTTGCCGCCCGAACGGTCAATGAGACAGGCCGAAGCGACGACCCTGGCCCCCATCTTGCGAATGGCTTCGATACATTCACGTGAGGAAAGCCCCGTGGTGATGATGTCCTCAACCATCAACACGCGCATGCCCTTTTTCAGCGGAAAGCCACGGCGCAAAACAAATTCGCCATTCTCGCGCTCCACATACATGGCAGGCAGTTTCATCTGACGCGCCATTTCATAGCCCGGAATAATGCCACCAACGGCTGGCGAGACAATCGCATCAATTTCGCCCGGCACTTCGTCACGCACCCTGGCTGCGAGCGCCTTGCAAAGCCGCGCCGTTCGCTTCGGATTCATGAAGACCAGTGCCTTCTGCAAAAAAACCGGGCTGTGCAAACCTGAAGAGAGCACGAAGTGCCCCTTGAGCAGCGCACCGGCTTTTTCAAATTCCTTGAGGACTTTCGCTTCTTTCATGTTCTGTCCATTTCCGCGAGTCTGTCGGCCAGCCAAAGGCATATCAGATATGGCCATGCCTCAATGTTAAAAATCCGTCTAGCGGCGTGACCGTGCGACACTGCTGACGACCGAAAGTCCGTTCAGCGCCGACATGATGCGCGTCAGGTGTTTCAGGTCGCGCACGTCGAGATCGATCTGCATGTCGTAGAAATCAGTATCGCGCTGCGCCATGCTCAAATTGGTGATGTTGCTGCCATAATCGGCAATCAGCGAGGTGATATGGCCAAGCGCCCCAACTTCATTTTTGGCTGTTACCCGCAATCGCGAAGGAAACATTTGCGGCACATCCGTGCCGACATCCCAGGCCACATCGATCCAGCGCAAGCCATCACCATCAAATTCGGCAAGACTTGGCGCATCGATCGGATAAATCGTGACACCTTCACCGGGTGTCAGAATGCCGACAATGCGCTCGCCCGGCAGCGGAAAGGTCTCATCGGCAAAATGCATGGCGAGATCCTGCCCACGGCCCGAAACGTGTATGACCGTGCTGCCCGTGCCGGCCCCATTGAGCTTCTTGCTCTTTTTGCCAGGTGTCTTTTTCAGCGTCAGTTCGGGATAAGCCGCCGCCAATACCTGCTCGGCATTGAGCGTTGCATCGCCGACACTGGCCAGAAGATCGCTGAGATCATCCTTGTGAAGCGGACCCAATGTTCGCTCCAGAATTGTGTCCGTTGGCTCCTTGCCGACAGCCTCAAAGGCCGCGCGCAAAATCTGTTTGCCGAGACGGGCAAACTCGATCTGCTTGCTCATGCGGATCGAGCGCCGGATGGCTGAGCGCGCCTTGCCCGTGATGACGAACCCTTCCCATGCCGGTGACGGGCGCTGCGCCTGTGAGCGGACAATCTCGACTTCATCACCATTGGTCAATTGCGTGCGCAGCGGCATATGCCTGCCATTGATCTTGCAGCCGACTGTCGTGTCACCAATATCGGTATGGACCGCATAGGCAAAATCGACCGGCGTCGCGCCGCGCGGCAGCGTGATGAGGAGGCCCTTGGGTGAGAAACAGAACACCTGATCGGAAAACATCTGGAGCTTGGTATGTTCCAGAAATTCTTCCGGCGTACTGCCATGCTCCAGCATTTCAATCAGCTGGCGCAGCCAGATGAATGTATTGGCGAACTCGCCAGAATTTTGCGCCCCGCCCGGTTTTTCCTTGTAAATCCAGTGCGCCGCAATGCCATAGTCCGCCACTTCATGCATCTTCCGTGTACGGATTTGTACTTCGGCGCGTTTCTTTTCCGGGCCTATCAACGTCGTATGGATTGAGCGATAGCCGTTATTCTTCGGTGTCGAGATATAATCCTTGAAGCGCCCCGGCACAGTGGCCCAATGCGTGTGCAAGACGCCGAGTGCGCGATAGCAGTCATCCATGTCATCGACAATGACGCGGAAACCGAAAATATCGGAAAGCTGCTCAAGCGAAATCGAGCGGCGTTCCATCTTGCGCCACATGCTATAGGGACGCTTTTCGCGCCCCACCACTTCAGCGACAATGCCGTGATCGACAAGTTTGGCGTGGAACGCCTCTGCGATGCGCTTGACGATATCGCCGCTTGAAGCGCGAAACTCGTTCAGGCGCTTCAACAGCGTATCGCGCGCTTCCGGATTAAGCTGCGCGAAGGCCAGGTCTTCCAGTTCGTCGCGGATTTCCTGAATGCCCATGCGGCCCGCCAGCGGCGCATAAATATCCATCGTCTCCTGGGCAATGCGCTGGCGCTTTTCCGGCGAGGAGATGAAATGCAGGGTCCGCATATTGTGCAAACGGTCAGCAAGCTTGACGAGCAGCACGCGTATGTCATTCGACATGGCGAGCAGAAACTTGCGGAAGTTTTCCGCCTGCTTGGAGCGCTCGGAAGTCAGCTCGATGCGCGTAAGCTTGGTGACACCATCAACAAGCGAGGCAATCTCGGCCCCGAAGAGACGCGTCAGTTCCTCCATGGTCGCGCCCGTATCCTCAATCGTGTCATGCAGCAAAGCCGTGACGATGGTCGAGGTGTCGAGCTTGAGATCGGTGAGAATGCCAGCGACTTCAATCGGATGGGAAAAATAGGGGTCGCCGGAGGCGCGCTTCTGATTGCCATGCTGTTTCATGGCATAGACATAGGCGCGGTTGATCAGGGCTTCGTCCGCCTTCGGATCGTAGCCGAGCACGCGATCAACGAGCTCATACTGGCGTAACATGCCGACAGTCTCCGACTGATAGTCTTACAAATCACATAATACGTGGTGATAGCCGAACAAGCACGTATCAGACACGAAAACGCCGCCGCGATCATCAGGATCGGGCGGCGCCAATTCGATCATTCAGGCCCCTTCATGAGGCCTCCAAGCCCTGCCGACAGATCAGTCGTCCACATCCATGTCGTCGGCGTCGGCCGACTTCTGCTGTGGCGAGTCGATCTGGGTCTGGATGGCGCGAAGCAATTCTTCCTCGCTCATGCGGCCAGCGCCTTCCGTGGCGCCGAAGGTATCGGCAATTTCGCCCTGACCTTCGCCGGACATCAGAAGCTGCATATTCTCGACTTCCGGCTCTTCCGTCTCGATGCGCTTCTGCATGCTGCCAATCAGGTCTTCGCGCAGATTGGCTGGAATGATGGTCTTTTCAGCAATTTCACGCAGCGCCACGACGGGGTTCTTGTCGTTGTCGCGGTCGATCGTGAGTTCAGCGCCAGCCGACATGGCACGGGCGCGATGCCCCGCGAGCAAAACGAGCTCAAAGCGGTTCGGCACCTTGTCGACGCAATCTTCAACGGTCACGCGGGCCATGCAAAAACTCCAGATAGGGGCGGAAAGCTGATTTGGTCCCGTATTTAGGGGCTGGTGCTGGCAAAAGCAAGCCAAAACAGGCTGTTAGAGTGAAATCAACGCCGAGAGGCGATGGGAACCCCATCCAAACGGCTGATCCCGGCCAAAGCCGAGGCCGGCAGCCGGGCAATAAGGTTGCTGACACTCTCGCCCGAAACCGGATGCCGCCATTTCGGCGCGATGTCCGCCAATGGCAAAAGCACAAAGGCACGCTCGCTGACACCTGGATGCGGCAGCGTCAGGGGAATGGGGCCTAAACCCGCCTGCAAGCCCTGCGGACCCTGTGGCGGGATGACGATGCCTTGATAGTCGATCAAATCCAGATCGAGAACACGCGGCCCCCAGCGCTCGCGTCGGACCCTCCCAAAAATTGTTTCAATCCGGTGCAGAGTTTCCATCAATGAGAGAACAGAATGCGCCGTTTCGCAGCGAATGACAGCGTTCACAAAATCGGGTTGCGGTGAGGGGCCAATGGCTGGTGTCCGGTAAAAGGGAGAAACAATCAATGGGGAAATACCCATTTCGGGCATAAAACCAACAACGGCCTCAAGCGTTTTCCCAGCGTTCGCGCCAAGATTTGCCCCCATCGCCACGAAAACTGAAGGGCGAAAATCAATCATTTGGCACGCCTTGCGTCATTTTGTCCCGCCAACTATGCTCACAATCGACTATGGTGACAAATTGCTACGAACTAGTCTCATTCTTATTATGACAAACCTGCCAATAGAAATGGCCTGATCAGGTAGATAGCCACCCATGCATTTTTATCCGACCGAGCGCGTGGCGCTCTTCATCGATGGCGTCAAATTGTATTACGCCGCCCGAGGCCTGGGTTTTGACATTGATTACAAGCGGTTGCTGGATTTGTTTCGAAGTCAGGGTGTGCTCGTGCGCGCCTATTACTATACGGCGCTGCTCGAAGACCAGGAATATTCTCCGCTCCGCCCGCTGATCGACTGGCTCGACTATAATGGCTTCACTGTCGTGACGAAGCCCGCCAAGGAGTTCACGGATGCCTCCGGTCGTCGCCGCGTCAAGGGCGACATCGAAATCGACCTGACCGTCGATGCCCTCGAACTTGCCGACAATCTTGACCACATCGTCATTTTCTCGGGCGATGGCGATCTCTGCCCGCTCGTCGCAGCCGCCCAGCGCAAGGGCAAGCGCGTCAGCATCGTCTCCACCATCCGCACCACACCGCAAATGATCTCGGATGATTTGCGTCGCACGGCGGATCAGTTTATCGAACTTGATCATCTGCGCGCGAAAATCGCCCGCGCCCCTTCCTCCGCCCGGGTCGATCACGATGATGACGCGTTTGATGACGAGAGCAATGTTGAGGCCGTGCGCGCCACGCTTCGGCGCGGCTGACACGAGCGATGGGCGGATTGGACGCCCATGACCGGTCCGACACCGCCCGAACCCGCGCGTCATTGCGCACTCTGCCCACGGCTGGTTGCCTATCGGCAGGAAAGCGCCACAGCCCACCCCGATTGGTTCAACGGACCCGTCCCCTCCTTCGGGCCGGATGACGCACGCCTGCTGATTGTCGGTCTTGCGCCGGGTCTGCAAGGCGCCAATCGCACGGGTCGCCCCTTCACGGGCGACTTTGCGGGCGATCTTCTCTATTCAACATTGCTGAAATTTGGTTTTGCGCAAGGCAGCTATGGTGCACGCATCGACGACGGGCTGACCTTGCGCGGCGCGATGATTTCAAATGCCGTGCGCTGCGTGCCCCCGCAAAACAAACCCACGCCGGAAGAGCAGAAAACCTGTCGACCCTTTTTTGCCGCTCGCATGGCCAGCCTGCCCCGGCTCAAGGTCATGCTGGCGCTTGGTCATATCGCGCATGACGCCGTGCTGAAGGCGAGAGGCGTCAAAAAAACCGCGGCGCCTTTCGGCCATGGGGCCCGGCACGATCTGGGAGGCGTCACGCTATTCGATAGCTATCACTGCTCGCGCTACAACACGAATACGCGGCGCCTGACCGAGGAGATGTTCCACAACGTCTTCAGGGACATCCGGGAATTGATCGACGCGGCTGGTTAAGGCGGTGAATCAGGTATCGTCATGGCCCGGCTCATCCGGGCCATCCACGTCTTCTGTCATGCCCGGCAATGACATTTATTGCAGGCGAGAAACAGAGGCTCAGCCATAGCGATCCTCTTTCCAGGGATCGGCTTCGTTATGATAGCCGCGCTCTTCCCAAAAACCCGGTTTGTCGGTGGCGCTGAACTCGATGCGCTGGATCCACTTTGCACTTTTCCAGAAATACCATTGCGGCACGATGGCCCTCACAGGCCCGCCATGCTCGCGCGTCAGCGGTTTTCCTTCCCAGCTATGGGCGAGGATCACATCCGGCTCGGCAAAAACATCAAGCGAGATATTGGTCGTATAGCCATCATAGGCATGGAAAATCACATGCCGGGCTTCCGGCAATGGCTTGACGAAATCCATGATCACGCGCGACGACACACCGTCCCAATGATTGTCATATCGGCTCCATGTCGTGACGCAATGGATGTCGCTCAGAAAGCGCGACTGCGGCAAGGCCATGAAATCATCGAAGGAAAGGGTGACGGGCTTTTCGACAAGACCTTCAATGTGCATTTTCCATGTGTCAGTGGCAAGATCGGGCTGCACGCCGAGATCAAGCACCGGCCATTTTTCAACAAGATGCTGACCCGGCGGCAAACGATTGACATGGCCGAGATCCGGATGGCCGGTGAGGTGACGACCCGATGCCGCCGTCTTCTGCTTGGCGGCAATGAGCTTCTCTTTGATCTTGCCTTCAACTTCCGGCCGTTCGTCGTCGCCCATGATGACCTCTCAGGTATCAGCCCTTTTCGCGCATCAGCCGCGCCTTGTCGCGTTCCCAGCTCCGCGCCTTGATCGTCTCGCGCTTGTCGGCAAGTTTTTTGCCCTGACCAAGACCAATCTCGACTTTCACGCGGCCCTTTTCGGTGAAATACATTTTCAGGGGCACCACCGTCATGCCCTGACGCTGGATTGCCGTGGAGAGTTTTTCAATTTCGCGCTTATGCAGCAACAGTTTTCGCGGACGCCGTGTTTCGTGATTGAACTGATTGGCTTGCATATAGACCGGGATATAGGCGTTGAGCAGAAAAAGCTCGCCGCCCTTCGCCTGTGCGTAAGCGTCATTCAAACTGCCCTGCCCGCCGCGCAGCGATTTGACTTCGCTGCCCGTCAGCATCAGACCGGCTTCCAGCGTATCCGTGATGGCGTAGTTGAAGCGTGCCTTGCGGTTGTCCGCAATAATCCTGCTCCCGTCACCGGGTTTTCTCTTGGCACCGCCACTCTTGGAGGACATGAACTTGCAACCAGCCTTCCCGATTAATTCAACAGGCCTGCATGACGCATCGCATCACGCAGCTTGGCCTGCATCGCGTCGCTCGCTGGCACCAGCGGCAAACGCAATTCATTCTGGCAGAGGCCGAGAAGGCTGGCCGCATATTTGATCGGCGCCGGGCTGGGTTCGCCAAAGAGATTGTGATGCAGCGGCATCAGCTTGTCCTGATAGGTGAGCGCCCTGGCATAGTCCCCTGCAAGACAGGCCGTCTGGAACTCGGCGCAAAGCCGCGGCGCGATATTCGCCGTCACCGAGATGCAGCCGACGCCGCCATGTGCATTGAAGGCGAGTGCCGTACCATCCTCACCCGAGAGCTGGATGAAGTCCTTGCCGATCATTTCACGTTGCAGGCTGACGCGAGCGAGATTGGCCGTCGCATCCTTGACGCCAACGACATTCTTGAGCGTGGCAATGCGCGCCATGGTCTCAACGCTGATATCGACAATCGTGCGGCCCGGAATATTGTAGAGCATGATCGGCAGATCGACAGCCTCATTGATCGCCTTGAAATGCTGATAGAGACCTTCCTGCGACGGCTTGTTGTAATAGCCCGTGACACTCAACACGCCATCGGCACCGACCGATTTGGCAAATTTCGTCAGTTCAATGGCTTCGAGTGTATTATTCGAGCCGGCCCCGGCGATCACCGGTACGCGCCTTTTCGTGACCTCGACACAGATCTCGACAACGCGGCGATGCTCGGCATGGCTGAGCGTGGGTGACTCCCCCGTCGTGCCGCAGGGCACGAGCCCATGCGTGCCTTCCTGGATCTGCCACTCGACCAGCTTGGCGAAGGCGTCCTCGTCCACCTGACCGTTGCGAAACGGGGTTATGAGGGCGACATACGAACCCTTGAACATTCTTTTTGCTCCTTAGCCCAGACTCCGGGAACGGCTCCGGGAACGACTCCGGCCTGACCGAAGGCGCGCAAGATAACCATAAGCGCCTGTGGCATCAAGGAAATGGGCACAGGCACCCTTGCGACGCAGCATAGCACCTCTATAAAGTTATCCCCGGCGGTCGAAATGGCATTATGACTGGCTGACAGGCGCTCCCCCGGGGACTCTCCAGGGCCCGAACATCGCGCCGTCTTGTTGTTTTCGTGAATTGAGGCCCTGATTGCTGGCACGCCTTATCCTCCCTTTCGGTCACCTGGTTGCGGGAATCAGCCTTGCCCTGCTCATGAGCATGGGACAGGCCACCACAACCCTGGCCAAGGGCCAGACGGCTGGCTTGCCGCTGGAGCCGCCCGGCCGGGCCACCAAATCATCCCCTTCGGCACCAGAGACACTGGCCTTGCCGGTCGCCCCGCCTGCGGCCGCGCTGACACCGACGGCTAGCCCCCCGCTTGCCATACCATCCGCGCGCACGATCCCGCCGGCCTCGACGCATGTGCCCGCCGGCATGGTGCTCTCGCCTGCCGATATGGCGGCGACACGCGATGCCTTTGCCGAGGCTGACCGCGGCAACTGGCCTGAAGCGATGCGCCATGTCGGGCGTATTTCCGATCCGGTCGCCCGTAAACTTGTCCTCTGGACCCGCTTCATATCGGACGACAACAGCGCGACGCTCGCCGACATTGTCGCCTTCAAGGACCAGAACCCAAGCTGGCCCCGACAGGCCGTGTTGAACCTGCGGGCCGAGCAGGCGCTCCTGATCTATCCGTTGAGTGATGCCGACACGCTGAACTGGTTTGATGCCAACAAGCCGCAAACGGGCGATGGCCGTCTGCGCTATGCGCGTGCCCTGATGGCGGCGGGCCGCAAGAACGAAGCCAAACCCATCATTCAGCAGGCATGGGCCGAAAACGATTTTTCCTCGACAACGCAAAGCGCCATCCTGCGCGAGTTCAGGCCCTTCCTGACGACAGATGTGCATCAGGCGCGCCTGGCCCGGCTGCTCAGCGACAAGCGCTCCAGCGACGCCAAAACCACCGCCGCGCTGATCGGTCAGGACGCGCAGGCCCTGGCCGACGCCCGTATCCAGTTCACGACAAGCCCAGACAACGCCTCCAGGGCGCTCTCCAAGGTGCCGGACTATTTGCGTCGTGACCCCGGCCTGCTGTTCGATCAGGCTCGCTATGAACGCCGTCGCGGCAATCCGGAACGCGCCATTCCCCTGCTCGTTACCGCCCCCAGCAAACCCCATGGCGCGGATGCCCCGGAAGATTGGTGGGTGGAGCGCAATATTGCGACGCGCAAGGCGCTGGCTGGCGGTCTCTATGCCGAAGCCTACAAGATTGCCTCCAGTCATGGACTGACATCGGGTGCTGATTTTGCCGAAGCGGAGTTCCTCTCCGGCTGGATCGCGCTGCAATATCTCAACAAGCCGAAAGAAGCCTACGAGCATTTTCGCACGCTCGAAAGCGGCGTCTCAACGCCCATCAGCAAGGCACGCGCCGAATATTGGAGCGCACGCGCCGCCTCGGCATCCGGCGACAAGGCCAAGGCCAAGGGCCACTACACAAAAGCGGCAAGTTATCCCACGACGTTTTATGGCCAGCTCTCGCTTGCCGCGCTGAGCGGCATGGGCGGTGCCGGCAAAATGACCCTGACTGCGGACCCGACGCTGGGCAAGGCAGACAAGAAGCAGTTTCTCGACACCGAGCTGCCCCGCGCCGCCCGCATCCTTTACGCGATGGATCGCAACAATCAGATGTGGAGCTTCATGCTGCACATGGCGGACACGCTGAACAATCCGGCCGAACTTGCCGCGCTGTCAGATCTGGCGCTCGACTTTGATGAACCGAAATTGTCGCTGCGCATTGCCAAGACGGCCGCGCAACGCAATATCGTACTTGCGCAGCGCGCCTATCCGACATCACGTATGCCGCAATTCACCTCGCGCGGCCAAAGCGTGGAAAAGGCGCTGGTCTATGGCCTGTCACGACAGGAAAGCGAGTTTGACGCCGCTGCCATGAGCCCGGTTGGCGCACGCGGCCTGATGCAGCTGATGCCCGCAACGGCCAAGCATGTCGCCAAACAGGTTGGCCTGCCCTATTCCAAGGCCCGCCTGACCGATCCCGTTTACAATGCAACGCTTGGAACGGCCCATCTCGGCGACCTCGTCGACAGTTTTGATGGCTCCTATATCATGAGCATCGCGGCCTATAATGCCGGTGCATCGCGCGTCAACCAATGGGTTGGTCAATTTGGCGATCCGCGCTCCTCCAATGTTGATGCCATCGACTGGATCGAAAATATTCCCTTTTCTGAAACCCGAAACTATGTGCAACGCGTGATGGAGAATCTCGAAGTCTATCGCACGCGTCTGAGCGGCCAGAACGAAACCGTGCGCATCAACAAGGACATTGAGCGCCATAGCGGCGCGCCGATCACATCGGGCCCGCCACAACGCAATTCCGTGATGACGCCGCTCATGGCGCCTGACACCGGGGCGCGGACATCCAGTGTCACAGCCGCAACACCTGGCAAACCCGTTCTGCCAGACACGACAATGCCGACATCACCTGTTTTGAATATGGCACCTGTTTTGAATATGGCGCCCGTTGTTGAAAGCGGCGACGAATAGATTTCTTCTGCCACGCATGATCCCGCCCCCCAACGGAGACCCGTCATGGCCCCCCTTTCCTATCGTGAGTCCTTCATCACCACGCAGGACGGCCTGCGCATTTTCGCGCGTGACTATGGGCAGCGCGCCAGCAAGCTGACACCCGTTGTCTGCCTGCCAGGCCTGACGCGCAACTCCAAGGATTTTGCGGCGCTCGCCGAGCATCTCGCACCCAAGCGCCGTGTGCTCTGCCCGGATTTGCGCGGGCGTGGCCGCTCGCAATATTGCAACAACTGGACCGACTATACGCCCGCCACCGAATTGATGGACGTGCTTGATGTGATGACCGCCTCCGGCATTTCCCATGCCGTCTTTGTCGGCACGTCGCGCGGCGGCCTCATCACCATGTTGCTCGGTGCGTTTCGGCCGGCCACGATCAGGGCGGTCGTGCTCAATGATGTCGGCCCGGAAGTCGATATGACGGGCCTCAAACGCATAGCCGGTTATGCCGGTTCCATGAGCGTGCCATCAACATGGGACGAAGCGGCCGTGCAATTGCGCATGATGAATGAGCGGGCGTTTCCGACCGTGACAGGGGACGAATGGCGCGCCTTTTCAGCCCGCACCTTCACCGAGGAACATGGGGCACCGAAGCTGGACTATGACGTCAAGATCGGGATCGGTCTGCGCAAGGGTCTGGAAGCGCTGGGCAATGCCCCGATGCCGGACATGTGGCCGCAATTCAAGACCCTCAGCAATGTGCCTGTGCTGGGCGTGCGCGGCGAAAACTCCGACCTTCTCTCGCCAGAAACATTTGAACGCATGGCGAGCGAACATCCAAACTTCACCCGTCTGATCGTGAAAGACCGGGGACACACGCCCTTTCTGGATGAGCCCGAATTTTTGAACGCCCTTGATGAATTTCTCGCCCGCCACAATCTTTAGGCGCGCCACAGGCGGACGCGCAGCCACACCGCCTGTCATCCCGGGCTTGGCCCGTGACCCCTTCTTCTCCCTGTCATGCCCGGACCTTGATCCGGGCATCCAGGGCCACATATGTCATCCCCGGCACTCTGGATTGCCGGGTCAAGCCCGGCAATGACCTGACATGATGGCACTGGAAAAACCTCACACGCGCCACAGGCGCAACATCCGCGTGGCGCCGCGTTGAAACTCGAAGGGGACCGGCACGCGTTCAACCCGGAGGGGGCGCTGCGCAAAATGTTGCATCACGACAGGCAAATGACTCGACGGCCCCCCATCCAGATTGAACAAAGGCCGCCTCAACAAGGCGCCTCTTTCCGGAAAGCCGGGCAAGACACGACTGGAAACCGCCTCAAAGGCGGTCCACCAGCAAGCAGCAATCGCCTTCAGCTTCGTCATGTCCTCGACCGGCATCATCCGGTGTGATGACGCATAAACCTCCCATTGGGCTTTGCCGAGCCGCAAACCTGCGGCGCGAGAAGTGACATGGCGCGCTGATGACAGTAACTTAATCTGGTGCGACGCAACATGATGCTTATCCATGGGGCAGCCCCATGAGAGAGTGCCCATGACCCCCACAGCAAACCCGGACAGCGACACCCCCCATCTCATGCCGAATGAAGAGCCTGTGCTGGTGCTCCAGGGCGGCGGCGCGCCGGGCGCCTATCAGGCTGGCGTCCATGACGCGCTGGCCGCTGCCCGTCTGGAACCTGTCTGGGTTGCCGACATTCTGACACAAAAGAAATCCACCTGAAATCACCCCCCCCAGAGGAGAATGCCATGCGCCTGAAAGACAAGATTGCCATTGTGACTGGTTCGGCCAGCGGCATCGGCAAGGAAATCGCCCTCAAATATGCAAGCGAGGGCGCCAAAGTCGTGATCGCCGATCTGATGCTCGACAAGGCGCAGGCCGCCGCGGACGAGATCGCCAAGGCAACAGGCACGGCCACCCTGGCTGTGGCGATGGATGTGACCTCGGAAGATCAGGTCAATACAGGCGTTGAAACCGTGGTCAAGGCATGGGGGCAGATTGATGTGCTGGTCAGCAATGCCGGCATCCAGATCGTCAATCCGGTCGAGAGTTTCAGCTTCAGCGACTGGAAGAAAATGCTCGCTATCCATCTCGATGGCGCCTTCCTGACGACCCGCGCCTGCCTGCCGCATATGTATAAGGCGGGATCAGGCAGCATCATTTACATGGGTTCGGTCCACTCCAAGGAAGCCTCGGTGCTGAAAGCACCCTATGTCACCGCCAAGCATGGCCTGATCGGCCTTGCCAAGGTTGTCGCCAAGGAAGGGGCCGGGCATGGCGTGCGGGCCAATGTGATCTGTCCGGGCTTCGTGCGAACACCCCTGGTGGACAAACAGATCCCGGAACAAGCCAGAGAGCTCGGCATTTCGGAAGAAGATGTCGTCAAGAAGGTGATGCTGAAGGACACGGTCGATGGCGAGTTCACCACCACACAGGATGTCGCCGAGGTCGCCCTTCTGTTTGCGAGCTTCCCGAGCAATGCGCTGACGGGCCAGTCGCTCGTCGTCAGCCATGGCTGGTTCATGCAGTAGCGTTGCGCACGGCAGCCACGGCCCT
>Ga0209066_10000488_pt1 | contig 58273 bp, 56 predicted proteins | sample All_14_2_FD_187198 | JGI IMG/M metagenome (GOLD analysis project Ga0209066, IMG submission 187198) | Freshwater microbial communities in response to fracking from Pennsylvania, USA - Allegheny Zone_MetaG_DW_15 (SPAdes) (version 2) ...
TAGAGCCAATCAGCCCAGCGATTTTTTCAGATCATAGAGGAAGGTGCGGATGCGATTGGCGTTGGCCCCAAGATCGCTCTCGCCGACACGCGACACCGAACGCATGTTCACCAGACTGCCGCCCTCCTGCTCCGTGATAACGATGACAACGTCATCCTTGAAATTGAGGAGCCTTGTCGTGGCCGTCGCCTCGATGGTGCCTGTTTCGGGTGACACAGACACAAGCGCCCAGCCGTTCTTTTTGACCAGCGCCTCTGCCGCCTCAAACACCTTGCCGGGATGGACGGCGAGCGTCAGCGGCACAACGTCGGGATAGGCGGCTGTCTGGAGGGCTGCGAGATCAGCCGGTGTGCTGCGATCCAACGAATTGGAGGTGTCACCTCGCGCCGCGACAATGGCATTGAACCGGGGCGGATTGGCGAGATCGGTGGTGATGTCATGAATGCGCGGGAGCTTGGTGCCTGCCACAATCGACTGACCAAGCGGGGCCGCAACGATCAGGCCAAGGATCAAGCCAAGGATCGCAAGGCGTGTGCCGGATCGCTCAGCCGTCAGTGTGCGGATGATGCCGAGCGCCGAAACAACGACCGCCACCGCGCCAATCAATGCGCATAGCCCCAAGACCGGGATGACGATCTTGAAAGATACGACGTCGAACCTGTTGCAGAGCACGGCGACCACAAAGAGAGCCAGGGCGACAATGCCAAGGCGCAGACCCCACGTCGCCAGACGAGAACGATTGTTCATTTTCTTAACTCTCTCTCGACCGGATGCCATGAGGCCCTGCTCCGGCATGTGTGCCTGTGACGGTTGCGAATGTGCCTTGCCCGGCGCGCCTTCCTACTCGGCGGCAGCGGAGGGCAATTTGTAACCGGCAAACTGCTGACGCAGCGCGAGCTTTTGAATCTTGCCTGTCGCCGTGTGTGGAATCTCGTCAACGAAGACCACATCGTCAGGCATCCACCACTTCGCGACCTTGCCCTCCATATAGCTCAGAATGTCTTCGCGCGTGGGCTTCTGCCCTTCCTTGGCGACAATGATCAGCAGGGGGCGTTCATCCCATTTGGGATGAACGACGCCGATGACGGCAGCCTCGGCGACCTGCGGATGACCGACAGCGAGGTTTTCGATTTCGATGGATGAAATCCATTCGCCGCCCGACTTGATGACATCCTTGGCGCGGTCGGTGATCTGCATATAGCCATCCGGATCAATGGTCGCCACATCGCCGGTATCAAACCAGCCTTCATCATCCAGAATCTCGCCGCCCTCGCGCTTGAGATAGGCCTTCGCAATCGCTGGACCGCGCACCATCAGATGACCAAAGGCCTTGCCATCCCAAGGGAGTTCCTTGCCATTGTCATCGGTGATTTTCATCTCGACGGTGTAGATGGCGCGACCCTGCTTGCATTTCACGTCGATGCGCTGCTTCTCGTCATAGTCTTCCATGCCGTATTTGAGGCTGCCGAGTGTGCCCATGGGCGACATTTCGGTCATGCCCCAGGCGTGGAAAACCTCAACGCCATAATTGCGCTCAAAGACTTCCACCATGGAGCGCGGCGCGGCCGACCCGCCAATGACGACGCGGTTGAGATAGGGCAATTGCTTGCCGGTCTTTTCCAGATGCTGCAACAGCATGAGCCAGACTGTCGGAACAGCGGCCGTGCAGGTGACCTTTTCGGTATCGAGCAGTTCGTAGATGCTCTCGCCATCCATCCTGGCGCCGGGCATGACGATCTTGGCGCCGACGGTGGGAGCGGCAAAGGTGATGCCCCAGGCATTGGCGTGGAACATCGGCACCACGGGGAGCATGGTGTCAATCGCGCGCATGCCGAGCGCGTCGCCTGTATTGGCGGCGAGCGAATGGATCACATTGGAACGATGCGAATAGAGAACGCCCTTGGGATTGCCGGTCGTGCCGGATGTGTAGCAGAGCGCGGCGGCCGTATTTTCATCAAGCTTGGCCCAGCGATAATCGCCATCTTCTGCGGCTACAATGTCTTCATAGCAAAGCGCATTGGGCAGGCTGGTCTTGGGCATATGCGCGGCGTCAGTCAGGATGATGAAAGCGCGAACCTGCGGGATGCGCGACTGCAATGCCTCGACAATCGGCACGAATGTCGTGTCGAGAAACATGACCTTGTCTTCGGCATGGTTGATGATGTAGTCGAGCTGTTCGGCAAAGAGGCGCGGATTGAGCGTATGGCAAATGGCGCCAAGGCCCATGATGCCGTACCAGACTTCCATGTGGCGCGCCGAGTTCCAGGCCATGGTGGCGGCCACATCGCCCTGCTTGAGGCCGAGGCGGGAAAGCGCCTGCGACACTTTACGCGCCCGAAGATGGATGTCGTTATAGGTTGTCCGGACGATCGGCCCCTCAATGGAGCGTGAGACAACCTCGCGATGGCCATGATTGCGCGCCGCATGATCGAGAATTGTCGATACCAGCAACGGCCAGTCCTGCATTAATCCCAGCATTTCGAATTACCTCCCCTAGGCGCGAGCCTTTTTTGTACATACTAATGGCAGATGGCGCACTTCACAATGACGTGTGTCGCTGCGGAAAGTCCCGTTTCGCGGTGTCGGACCGCTTTGACAGGGCGGTTGTGCTGCACTCATGATGGCTGCCCGGCAAGCTGCCCGCCCCCGAAATGCGCTCGAACAAGGACAAGAAATGACGACGCTCTCCAATGCCGCCCGGCGCGATGTCGAGACCATGATCCATCCCTATACCAATCTCGATGCGTTCCGCACCAGCGGACCGATGATTATCGAGCGCGGGGAAGGCATCCATGTCTTTGATTCTGAAGGCAATAAATATATCGAGGGTCTGGCCGGGCTGTGGTGCACATCGCTTGGCTATAGCGAGCAGGAACTGATTGACGCGGCGATGGAACAGATGCGTCAGATCCCCTTCACGCATGTCTTTGGCGGCAAGAGCCATGAAAAGGCGGCGGAGCTGGCCGAAAGGCTCAAGGCGATCGCACCGCATGACGCCTCAAAGGTCTTGTTCTGCGGCTCGGGCTCGGAAGCAAATGACCAGCAGATGAAGCTCGTCTGGTATTACAATAATGCGCGGGGCCTGACGAAGAAGAAAAAAATCATCGCCCGAATCCGCGGCTATCATGGCGTAACCGTCGGCTCTGCAAGCCTGACGGGACTTCCCGCCAATCATCAGGATTTCGATCTGCCGATTGCGGGCGTGTTGCATACGGATTGCCCGCATTACTATCGCTATGCCGAGCCGGGCGAGAGCGAGGATGAATTCACGACACGTCTCGCCGACAATCTCGAAAACATGATCATCCGCGAAGGCCCGGAAACGGTTGCCGCCTTCATCGCCGAACCCATCATGGGCGCTGGCGGCGTCATCATTCCGCCGATGGGCTATTTCGAAAAGATACAGGCCGTATGCGATGCCTATGACGTCTATTTCATCGCTGATGAAGTGATCTGCGGCTTTGCCCGCACCGGCAACATGTTTGGCAGTCAGACATTCGGCATTCGCCCCGATTCAATCTCGGTCGCCAAGGCGCTATCATCGGCCTATGTGCCGATTGCGGCGGTCACGATTGGCGAAAACATGTATCAGGCAATGCTCGATGAAAGCCGCAAAATCGGCATGTTTGGTCACGGGTTCACTTATACCGCGCATCCGCTGGCAGCCGCCGTTGCCTGCAAGACCCTCGAAATCTATGAGAAGCGCAACATTGTCGGCCATGTGCGAAGCCTCGCGCCGGATTTTGAAGGCCGCGTCAACAAGCTCGCCGGTCATCCGCTGGTTGGTCATGCCCGTGCCAAGGGTCTGATCGGCGCGATTGAACTCGTGGCGGAAAAAACATCCAGGCGCGTCTTCAATCCCAAGGCCGGTGTCGGCGCTGCCGTCGTTGCCGCCGCGCAACGTCATGGCTTGATCGTGCGACCGCTCGCCGGGGACATTGTTGCCTTCTGTCCGCCACTCATCATCGAAAATGGCCAGGTGCATGACATGTTTGATCGCGTTGAACGCGCACTTGACGATGTGGAAGGCATGGTGACGAAGGACAATCTGCGCGCTGCCTGAGGTCTTCACCGACGGGTTCTAAACGTGCTGGCCACCATTGATCTGGATTTCGGCGCCATTGACATAGGAAGATTGGTCCGTGCACAGAAAATAAATTGTGCGCGCGACCTCTTCCGGCGTGCCGAGGCGCCGCATCGGGATTTCGGCAACAATCTTTTCCGTGCCCGGCGAGAGAATGGCCGTGTCGATTTCGCCCGGTGCAATCGCATTGACGCGGATACCGAGACGGCCGAACTCGGAGGCCATTTCGCGCGTGAGCGCGGCCAATGCCGCCTTGGATGTCGAATAGGCGGTGCCGGCAAAGGGATGGACGCGCACGCCTGCAATCGACGTCACGTTCACAACCGAGCCTTGCGCCGCCTCAAGTTCCCTGACGAGGCCGCGCGCCAGCATGGCGGAGGCAAAGAAGTTGACCTGAAAGACTTGCACCCAGAGATCGAGGCTCGTTTCAAAAACACCCAGCCTGCTGCCGCCCGGCCCCTTGGGCGAGATTGCGGCATTGTTGACCAGCGCGTGGAGCTTGCTGCCCTGATCCTTGAGCCGCTCCCGCATGGTGGCGATGGCGGCTTCCGTATTGGCCGGGTTGGCCAGATCGACCTGTATGTGGTCTTCCGGACCCATCTCCCAGGGACAGTCTTCGGGGAAGGGATGGCGTGAACAGGTGATGACGCGCCAGCCAGCGCTGGAAAAGCGCTTCACCGTGGCATGGCCGATCCCCCGGCTGGCACCGGTCAGGATCAAGGTTTTGCGCTGTGAATTCTCAAGGTTGCTCATGACAGGCAATCTATTTTATTGCGTCCCCTAGCGCCAGCATCCGTTGCAACAGCGTTTCACCCGGCTGGCTGGCATCAAGCCGTGACCATGTCATCACGCCGAGATCGTAAGTGAGCTGTCGGTGCAAGATGCCGATATCCGCATCGGATGGGTCGTTGCCCTGCATGTTTCGCGCAACAATCCGCGCTTCGAGCAGGTCTTGCGGCGCTTCGAGCCAGACCCCCCTGAATGACGTGCCCCTCTCTGCCGCGATATGTTCCAGGGCCTGCCGTTCCGTCTCGCGGGCGAAAACGGCATCCACGACAACACTCATTCCGGCTTTCAGGGCCCGGTCCACCGCCGCAAACATCTCGTCATAAACCCGTGCCGTCACATCAGGCGCATAAGCGCTTTCCGGCAAACGGTCCAAAGGCTGGACCCCCAGCAGACGCTTGCGGATGATGTCGCTGCGCAGATGTACACCACCGATGCAGCCGGTCATCTTGGGTGCAAGCCGTTTTGCAAGGGTCGACTTTCCGGTCCCCGACAAGCCTCCAATGGCAACCAGCTCGGGCTTATGCGTTTGCAATACCGAACAGGCAAAGGCCAGATAATCACGTGAGTGCCGGATTTCGGGCTCGCTCCTTGCCATCGGCGCCGTCACTTTGGCGCGCACTGCGGCCCTCGTCGCAATGAAAAGATCGAGCAGCACCAATCCGTCAAGCATGGGCAGAAAATCAGCCTCGGGCAGATGGTCCAGATAGACATTCAAGGCGAGGTTCGCAAAGCCATCGAGATAAGGATGCCGCCTTGCCCTGAAGGCAAGATCGGCCAACAAGAAAGCCAGATCGTAGAGGACGTCCATGACCGATAATGCGGTGCTGAATTCGATGCAGTCGAAGATCACAGGGACGCCATCAATGAGCGTGATGTTGCCCAGATGCAGGTCGCCATGGCAGTGACGCTGATAACCCTGACGGCGCCTCTCCTCCAGGCAGGCGCTGAGTGCCGCCATGCGTGACAGACTCATTTCACGTAATTGGCGCCGCTGGACCGGGCCGAACTGCACGGCGCTTGCCCGTGTCAGCCCCCGGTCATTGCCCAGGATGATGTCGGTAAAGCCTGCCGCGCCGCCACCTTGACTGCATATTTCAGCCTTGAGATGAAATGCCGCAATCGACGCCGCCAGTGGCTCGATATGACGGTGCGTCAATTGTCCGGACCCGGCGAGACGGCTGAACAATCCTTCGGCCGGAAACCGGCGCATCCAGACCAGCCAGTCGATTACCGTGCCGGACCCGCGACCCATCGCCAGATCAGCGCCGTGACGCGTCACGGGAACGGCGCCCAGATAGATATCGGGGGCTGTGCGGCGATTGAGACGCAGCTCATCTTCAACCGCGCGGTGGCGCGCTTCGAGTGCGCGAAAGTCAAGAAAGCCAAGATCGACGCGCTTTTTCAGCTTATAGGCATGATCGGGCGTCAGGAACACATGCGAGACATGGGTTTCGATATGCTCGATAACGGTCTCTGGCGGCAGTCCATAGGTTGCGGGTTGTTTCAGCAAGGCGACGAGTGCTGCCTCCTCCTCCCGCCCCGCCATGCTCACACCCGTTGCAAGCGCGACAGTTCTTCGATGCCCGCCGGATCCTGATGGATGATGACTTCAGCACCGGGAAAAGCCTGCATGAGGCCAGCCTCCACGGCATCGGATATGCGATGCGCGGTCATGAGAGATATTTCGGGATCAAGCTCAAGATGAAACTGGATGAAGGTATTGACGCCTGCCGCGCGGGTGCGCAAATCGTGAATGTTGATAACATCGGTATGGCTGAGCGCAATCGTCTTGATCTGTTCGCGCTCGGCATCTGACAGCTCATGATCCATGAGCTGTTTATAGGCATTCATGGCGATCCGGGCGGCACTCCAGGCGATCATCGCGGCAATCGCCAGACCGAAAATCGGGTCGGCCCAATAAATGCCGAAGAGCCCGGACAAGGCCAGCGCGAAGATGACCGAGAGGTTCATGAACAGGTCGCCGCGATAGTGGATTGAATCCGCTTCAATGGCGAGCGAGTTGGTCTGCGCCACAACCCGGCGTTGAAAGGCGACAAGCGCCAGCGTGAGAAGGATGGCAAAGACCGTGACCGCAATGCCGATGGCCGAATTGGCGACGGGTTCAGGATGGATCATGCGCATGATGGCTTCGAAAGAGATATAGCCCGCCGAGCCGAAAATGAAGATCGACTGGCCGAGACCTGCCAGTGCCTCTGCCTTGCCATGACCAAAGCGATGTTCATCATCGGCCGGGGTCAGCGCATGACTGACGGCGACGAGATTGAGCAGTGAGGCTGAGCCATCGAGGAGCGAGTCAAACAATGTGCCGAGCATGGCAACGGAACCGGTAAGCCAGAAGGCCGCTGTCTTGCAGGCAATAAGCGCCACAGCCACAGCCACGGCCGCATAGGTCGCGCGGCGCATCAGCAGCGCGTTATTCACCGGATCGTAAGCGGGTTGGGTCGCACTCGCCGTCATGATGTTTCCAGGTTCGTCAGGATCAGGGAAAGAGTTTGCTGCGTGTCCACGCCGCCTTGGGTGTCGAGCGCTCAAATACCAATCTGTCATGCAGACGGAACGGTCGATCCCGCCAGAACTCGATGCGCAGTGGCGTGATGCAGAACCCCGACCAATGCGGCGGGCGGGGGATTTTGCCCAGGCCAAACCTGGCGGCATAGGTGGCGACTTCGCGTTCCAGTTCAAAGCGGGTTTCAAGCGGGCGCGACTGGCGCGACGCCCAGGCACCGATCTGGCTGTCGCGATGACGGCTGGCAAAATAGGCATCGGCATCGGCGTCGCTGACCGGCGAGACAGGGCCGCGCACGCGAATCTGCCGACGCAGGCTTTTCCAGTGGAAGCACAGTGCCGCACGCCGATTGGCAGCAAGTTCGCGGCCCTTCACGCTTTCAAGGTTTGTGTAAAACACAAAGCCGGTTTCATCAGCGCCTTTCAGCAGCACCATGCGAACATCGGGATAGCCGTCGGCATCGGCGGTAGCCAGCGCCATGGCATTGGGATCTTCAGATTCGGTTTCGCGCGCCTTGGCCATCCACTCATGGAACAGGGCAAGCGGCTCACTGCCCGAAAACTCAGGCAGCTCGGCTGATGTCATCTGTTCGTGCTCGCTCATGAGACTTGAGGACCTTTGGCCAAGGTAAAGCAGGGTTGAGTGGAGTATGGCACAATTGCCGCTGAACCGCTTTGCTCACGCGCCAATCTTGCCACAATCAGTGCCTTATATAGTGACCATGAGGCGCATTCCCACAGGCAGAGCGCAGGATGGCGCTCGTCCGGTATCAAAAAGGGCAAAAATATGACAAACAGGCTCATCACAAGCATGGTCGTGACCGGCATGGCGCTGTCGCTTGCCGCCTGCGATCCGAATGTTTACGGCGATGGCGGCTATGGCGGTGCAGGTCCCAAGCAATCCATGGGTACACTGGGAGGTGCGGTGTTGGGTGGTCTTGCCGGGTCGCAGTTTGGCGGCGGTGAAGGCCGGTTGTGGACGACTGGCGCCGGTGTGCTGTTGGGTGCCATAATCGGCAGCAGTATTGGCAAGTCTCTCGATCGCGCCGACCGCGCCTATATGGGTCAGACGACCTATAATGCGCTGGAAAACGGGCGCAGCGGTCAGACGACGACATGGCGCAATCCCGATTCTGGCAATTACGGTACCGTGACGCCTGAGCGGACCTACCAAAATGGCGGTGACTATTGCCGTGAATACGCGCAAACGGTAACAATCGGCGGCAGAAGCGAACGTGCCTATGGCACAGCCTGCCGCCAGCCGGATGGTTCGTGGCAGATCGTCAACTGAATGGGAAGAGGCGGACCGGAAGCGCATGACCTTATTCCGATCCGCCCTTTTCACCTTGCCGCTGCTCGCGGCACTGACCCTTGGCGCCGCCAGTCCGACGGGCGCCCAGCCCGTCACCATTCAGGAACGCAAGACATCGCCACAGGTGCCCGCCAGTGAGCGCTTTCTTGAAGGCGTCGCGGCTTATGATGTGGGTGCCTACAAGGCGGCCTTCGACATCTGGCTGCCGCTCGCCCAGCAGCATGATCTGGCGGCGATGCGGAATGTCGGCCTGATGCTTCGCAAGGGCATTGGCACGGCACGCGACCCGGAACGCGCCCTCTATTTTTATGAAGAGGCCGCGCGATCAGGCTATGTCGCGGCCCAGCTCAACACGGCCTTCATGTATCTGACGGGCGACGGTATTCCGAAAAATCCGGAAGCAGCCGCCTATTGGTTCCACTTGGCCGCCATCGCCGGCGTACCCGTCGCGCAATATAATCTCGGTGTGTTTTATGAGCGGGGCGAAGGCGTTGAAACTGATCATGCCAAGGCCTTGGCCTGGTATGCGCTCGCCGCCCATCAAGGCCATGAACTGGCGCTCAAGCGCCTTGAAATGCTGGTGCCGAGCCTTCCCGGCCCGAAACCGCCCACAGCGGCCGATGCGGTCGCCGACAAACGCGGACCAACGCCGCCGCCCGCCGAATTTGATGCGCCGCAAAGCGACACCACCGCACCATAAGCCGTTTCCAAGCCTTAACCAATTCGTATGCCGGACCAACTAGACTTGCACGGTCAGGGTCTCATGCGCCCGGGAGGATTGTTTGCGAAGCCCATATGAAGTTCTGGGAGTTGATCCGGGCGTTGATGCCACCGAGATCAAGGCCGCCTATCGGCGCCTTGCCAAACAACTGCATCCCGATGCCCATAAAGGGAACCCCATAACGGATGCCCGATTCCAGGAAGTGACGGCTGCCTATAATCTGTTGAAGGACGCTGAGGGACGCCGCCGATATGACGCCGAACGCCGCGCGGCCCAGATGAGTGCGCGCGCCGCTGCCTTTGACAAGGCAGGTGCCGGGTTCAGGACCGACGCGACGCCGCCACAGGGGCGCGACGATATTTTCTCGGACTTGTTTGGCGGGATCCGCAATGCCGGACAACGCGTGTTTCGCGCCCGTGGCGATGATGTCGCTTACAAATTATCCATCCCCTTTCTCGATGCGGTGCGCGGCGGCAAAGCCCGATTGCAGTTGCAGAATGGCAAATCGATTGATGTGAGCGTGCCCGAGGCGACCGAAGACGGGCAGATGATCCGCCTTCGGGGTCTGGGTGGCGAGGGCTTTGGCGGCGGCGAGGCCGGCGATGCGCTGGTCACGCTCCAGATTGAGCCGCATCCCTATTTCAAAAGGCGCGGCGCGGATATCGAAATCAACCTGCCCGTTACTTTGGCCGAGGCGGTTCTCGGCGCGAAGGTCGAGGTGCCGACCATTCACGGGCCGGTTTCGTTAACGATTCCGCCTGGCTCGAATAGCGGCTTTCGCATGCGCCTGAAAGAGCGTGGTCTGACGCGGCCACAAGGCAAGGGCAAGGGCGATCAGTATGTGACGCTGGTCATCACCTTGCCCGACAAGACCGATAGCGCCCTTGCCGATTTTGCCGCGAGCTGGGTGGCGGGCCTTAAGGACAATCCCCGTAAAGGATTTTCGGGTGCCTGAGGACGACATGATCTGACAAGAATCGTGAAGGCCCGATAGGCCCCATAATAGGGGTTTTTGCTAGACCGGCGGGAGCGATTGTGTAGGATGCGCCTCACTTTCACGCATGATTACAATGGGATAGAGCATTATGAGCGGAGCCACAGGTAGCGCAGCCCAGGGCCTCATGGCCGGCAAGCGGGGGCTCATCATGGGCGTTGCCAATAACCGCTCCATCGCCTGGGGCATTGCCAAAGCCTGTGCCGATCATGGTGCTGAAATTGCCTTCACCTATCAGGGCGAAGCGCTGCAAAAGCGCGTCATCCCGCTCGCTGAATCGGTCGGCTCGAAGCTCGTGCTGCCTTGCGACGTGACGGACGCGGCCAGCATGGATGCCGTGTTTGAAACCTTGCGGAAGGAATGGGGTCAGCTCGACTTCTTCGTTCATGCCATTGCCTATTCCAACAAGGATGAACTCGACGGTCGCTATATCGACACGACGCTCGACAACTTCACCGCGACGATGGCGATTTCCTGCTATTCGCTGGCCGCGCTCAGCCAGCGCGCCGAAAAGCTGATGACGAATGGCGGCTCAATCGTGACGCTGACCTATTACGGCGCGGAAAAAGTGATCCCGCATTACAACGTCATGGGCGTTGCCAAAGCGGCATTGGAAGCCAGTGTGCGCTATCTCGCCGTTGATATGGGTCGCAACAATATCCGCATCAATGCCGTCTCGGCTGGTCCGATCAAGACGCTTGCCGCCTCGGGTATTGGTGATTTCCGCTATATCCTGAAATGGAACGAGCTCAATGCGCCGCTCAAGCGCACTGTCACCATTGAAGAAGTGGGCAATACCGCGCTCTATCTGCTCTCCGATCTCGGCTCGGGCGTCACCGGCGAAGTGCATCATGTCGATGCGGGCTATAATGTCATCGGCATGAAAGCCGAAGATGCGCCGGATATGAGCATCGTCTGATTTCGCCCCTGATTTTCGGTTGTCTCTGGTCCTGAAGGGGCCATGATGTGGCCGCTACAGCATTACTGGAGTTTGGGCGTCAGCCATGTCGCACAACACATTTGGCCATTTGTTTCGCGTGACAACCTGGGGTGAAAGCCACGGGCCCGCGCTGGGCTGCGTTGTTGACGGCACGCCGCCGCTCATTGCCATCACCGAAGCCGACATCCAGCACTGGCTCGACCGCCGCAAGCCCGGCCAGTCGCGTTTTACAACGCAGCGCCGCGAGCCCGATGAAGTGCGCATTCTGTCGGGCGTCTTTGAAGATGCTTCCGGCACGCGCGTCACAACCGGCACACCGATTTCGCTGATGATCGAGAATGTCGATCAGCGCTCGAAAGACTATGGCGAAATCGCGCAGGCCTATCGTCCGGGCCATGCGGACTATACCTATGAAGCCAAATACGGCATTCGCGACTATCGCGGTGGCGGACGTTCCTCGGCGCGTGAAACAGCGGCGCGTGTCGCGGCCGGCGCGATTGCGCGCAAGATTCTCGATGAGACACTCGGCAAGGTCACCATTCGCGGGGCACTGGTGCAGATGGGGCCGCACAAGATTGACTGCGCCAACTGGGACTGGGATGAGGTCGAGAACAATCCCTTCTGGTGTCCGGACGCGAAAGCGGCTGCCGCGTGGGAAGACTATCTCGATGGTGTGCGCAAGGCAGGCTCGTCTTGTGGCGCCGTCATCGAACTTGTCGCCAGCGGCATTCCGGCGGGACTGGGTGCGCCGATTTACGGCAAGCTCGATTCAGAACTCGCCGCGGCGCTGATGAGCATCAATGCCGTCAAGGGTGTCGAGATTGGTGATGGCTTTGGCGCGGCTGCCCTGACCGGCGAGGAAAATGCCGATGAGATGCGCAGGGGCAATGATGGCCCGATGTTCCTCTCCAATCATGCCGGGGGCATTCTGGGCGGCATTTCGAGCGGTCAGGACATTGTCGCGCGATTTGCCGTGAAGCCGACCTCCTCCATTCTCAGCCCGCGCAAGAGCATCAATCAGGCGGGCGAGGACGTTGATCTCGTCACCAAGGGCCGCCATGATCCTTGCGTTGGCATTCGCGCTGTGCCGGTTGGCGAAGCGATGATGGCTTGCGTGCTGGCCGATCAACTGTTGCGCCACCGCGCCCAAAACGGTTGAGCCTTCATTCAAGCGCGCCTGAAGACACCCACGACTTCGATGTGAGGCGACCAGAGAAACTGGTCCACCGGCGTCACGCGCGTGAGCTTGTAGCCGCCATCCATGAGGATGCGGGCATCGCGCGCGAAGGTCGCCGGATTGCAGGAGACGGCGACAACCGTTTTGACCTTTGATTGCGCCAGTTCATTGGCCTGAATGTCCGCGCCTGCGCGGGGCGGATCGAATACCACGGCATCAAACTTTTCCAGCTCGACGGGCAAGAGCGGGCGACGAAACAGGTCGCGCTTTTCCAATGTGACAGGCTTCAGGCGCATCAAAGGCCCCTGCTCGCGCAAGGCGCGATCCAGGGCGGCGAGCGGGGCGGCTTCGCTTTCGACGGCAAGCACACCGGCCTTGAGCGCGAGAGCGGCGGTGAAAGTGCCGCAACCGGCAAAGAGATCAGCAACGGCGGTTGCCTCGCCCACGCCCTCAAGCACCAGGCGCACGAGGGCGGCCTCGCCTTCGCGCGTCGGCTGCAAGAAACTGCCCGGCGGCAGGATGATGCTCAGGCCCGAGAGCGTGACGTAGGGCATTTTGCGCTCGGCGACGATTTCATCGTTCCAGCTCAGACGCGCGAGATCAGCGACTTCGGCAAGACGGCCCAGCTCGGCGCGCATCGCGCCATCCATCTCCTTGCCACCGGTGATTGCGACGTCAAGCCCTGTGTCGGTTGATGTCACGGCGACTGCGGCACGCGCCGCACGCGAGATGCCAGCGCCTGCAATCGTCGCCAGCATGGGAAGGGCTGCGACTATTTCCGGTACGACGAGGGGACATTCATCCAGCGGAATGATGTTGTGCGTGCCCGCGGCATAATAACCAATCGTCACGCCACCCTTCTTGGTGCGCGTGGCGGCGAAGGTGGCGCGGCGGCGGGTTTGCGCGCCTGTCGTCACCATCGGATCGGGCGTCAGATGGATGCCGCGTGCGGCAAGTGCTGCGCCGACCTGCGCTTCTTTCCAGGCGTGATAGGCGCCAAGTTCCAGATGCTGCATGGCGCAACCGCCGCATTGCCTGAAATGCTTGCAGGGTGGCTTCACACGTGCGGTTGACGGCTTGATGATACGGATGAGATCGGACTTGCCGCCGTCCTGCGCATCGACAAGCACTTTTTCGCCGGGCAAAGCGAAGGGCACATAGAGCGGTCCATGCGAGGAGGTGGCAATGCCGTCGCCTTGTGCGCCGAGCGTATCGATCACGACTTCGAGCTCATGCCTGTCAGAAAGGCTTGTCATTCAGCTTCCTTTATCGCCGCGATCAGAAATTCGCGATTACCGTCCCCGCCCGTAATCGGGCTGGGTGTCAGGCCGATCACGCGCCAGCCGCAGTCATTTTCGAGCCAAGAGCTGATCTCTTCGCATATTTGCGCCTGAAGCGCCTCATCCTTGACGATGCCGCCTTTGCCGACATTGCCCTTTCCGGCCTCAAACTGCGGTTTGATGAGCGCAATCAAGCGTGTGGCTCCAGGCACAAGCGCCAGAACAGGCGGCAAGGCCTTGCGCAAGGAGATGAAACTCAGATCAGCAACGAGCAGTGCCGGTCTCCGGGCGAGATGCTCCGGCGCTATATCCTTGCTGTTCAGTCCTTCAAATGAGGTGACCCGGGCATCCGCCACAAGTTCCGGGGCGAGCTGATCGTGACCCACATCAATCGCGGTGACATGCGCCGCGCCACGCTCCAGCAGTACTTGGGTAAAACCTCCTGTTGAAGCGCCCAGATCCAGCGCATTCAGGCTGCGCACGTCCCAGCCAAAATGATCAAGCGCATGCAGAAGTTTCAAGGCGCCGCGCGAGACATAGCGATGCTCCAGTGCGTCGATCTCGACAAGTACATCCGGGCCGACATGCGCCGATGCTTTGGTGATGAGCGCGCCGCCAACGCTCACCTGACCTGCCTTGATCGCGGCTTGGGCGCGCGCCCGGCTTGGCGCCAGTCCGCGCTCCACCAGCAACTGGTCGAGCCTGACTTTACCCCCAGACATGACGGGGCCCTCAGACATGATGGGTCAAACGAGCTTCGGGACGACAGGCGTTGCAAGCTCAGCGCGCAGCGGCATCCTGTTTTCAAGGCCCAGCGCATTGAGCGCCGTCACCACGATCTGGGCGGCATTGAGACCTGCCTGTTCATACATCTGTTCGGGTTTTCCCTGCTCGATGAAGACATCGGGCAGCGTCATGGGACGCATCTTGAGGCCATGATCGAGCGCGCCATTGCGCGCCAGATGATCGAGCACGAAGGAAGAGAAGCCGCCGACGGACCCTTCTTCAACCGTGATCAGGACTTCATGCTCACGCGCCAGACGGTCTATCAGATCGTGATCGAGTGGTTTGGCAAAGCGCGCATCGACAACCGTTGTCGACAGGCCGAGTGCGCCCAACTGGTCGGCTGCCTTCATGGCTTCGGCGAGACGTGTGCCGAGCGAGAGAATGGCGACCTTGGTGCCCTCGCGCATGACGCGGCCCTTGCCGATTTCGAGCGGCAGTCCGACAGGCGGCATCTCGACGCCAACGCCTTCGCCGCGCGGATAGCGCAGCGCCGAAGGACGATCATCAATTGCCACCTGTGTCGCCACCATGTGCTTCAATTCGGATTCATCGGCGGCGGCCATGATGACGAAATCGGGCAGGCAGCCGAGATAAGCCAGATCAAATGAACCGGCATGGGTTGGGCCATCAGCGCCGACAAGCCCTGCGCGATCCAGCGCGAAGCGCACCGGCAGGCGCTGGATGGCAACGTCATGCACGACCTGATCATAGGCCCGTTGCAGGAAGGTCGAATAGATGGTGGCGAAAGGCTTGAAGCCTTCGGTGGCCAAGCCCGCAGCAAAGGTGACGCCATGCTGCTCGGCAATGCCGACATCAAAGCAGCGATCCGGGAAACGTTCGGCAAAGAGATCAAGCCCTGTACCGGATGGCATGGCAGCGGTGATGGCGACAATCTTGTCGTCCTTTTCCGCTTCGGCGATCAGGCTCTGGGCAAAGACCTTGGTGTAGGACGGCGCATTGGCAATGGCTTTGGCTTGCGTGCCGGTGATGACATCGAACTTGTTGACGCCATGATATTTGTCGGCAGCGGCTTCGGCGGGCGCATAGCCCTTGCCCTTCTGCGTGACGACATGGATGAGGATCGGGCCTTCACCCGCATCGCGCACGTTCTTCAGCACCGGGATCATCTGTTCGAGATTGTGCCCGTCGATCGGACCGACATAATAAAGGCCCAGTTCTTCAAAGAGTGTGCCGCCTGTCGCCATGCCGCGGGCATATTCCTCGGCGCGACGGGCGCGTTCCTCAATGCTTTTGGGAAAGAGTTTGGCCAGTTGCTTGGCGAGGCTGCGCATGGAGCGGTAGGTGCCGCCCGACAGGAGCCGCGCCAGATAGGCGCTCATCGCGCCAACGGGTGGCGCAATCGACATATCATTGTCGTTGAGAATGATGATCAGGCGGCTGTCCATGGAGCCGGCATTGTTCATCGCTTCATAAGCCATGCCCGCGCTCATCGCGCCATCGCCAATGACAGCAATCACATTGTTTTTGCCGCCCTTGAGATCGCGCCCCACGGCCATGCCAAGTCCGGCGGAAATCGAGGTCGAGGAATGGGCTGCGCCAAAGGGGTCATATTCGCTTTCCGCACGCCGCGTAAAACCCGACAGACCGCCGGGCTGGCGCAAGGTACGGATGCGGTCGCGCCGACCCGTCAGAATCTTGTGCGGATAGGCCTGGTGGCCGACATCCCAGACGAGCTTGTCGTCTGGCGTGTTGAAAACGTGATGCAGGGCGATGGTCAATTCGACAACGCCGAGGCCCGCGCCGAGATGCCCCCCCGTGACCGAGACGGCATCGATCATTTCGGCGCGCACTTCGTCCGCCAGCTGACGCAGGTCGGCTTCCGGCAAGGCGCGCAGATCCGCTGGTCGGGAAATGCGGTCCAAAAGGGGGGTCAGGGGTTTCGTGCTCACTCGTACCTCGGCCGCAGGGGCGACAATTATTTGCGGCGGTTTATAACGAAACGCGCGGCCTCACGCAAAAGGTCCGCCTTCTCGTCAAACAAATCAAGGTGCTGAATGGCCTGATCGGCCAGCATCCGGGCCTGATCCCGGGCGCGTTCGACCCCCAAAATGGCGACAAAGGTGGCTTTTCCGGCCCCGGCGTCCTTGCCCGGCGTTTTGCCCAGTGTGGCGGCGTCACCCTCCAGATCGAGCAGATCGTCCGCTATCTGGAAGGCGAGCCCCATGTCATGCGCATAGGCATGGAGGGCATGATGGGCTTCGCTGGAGGCGCGACCGAGAATGGCGCCTGCCTCACAGGCAAAGGCGATCAGCGCCCCGGTTTTCAATCGTTGCATGCGGATAATGCCGCCGATATCGACGGCCTGTCCTTCGCTCATCAGATCGATCATCTGTCCCCCGACCATGCCATGACCGCCAACGGCCTGGGCCAGGCGACGCGTCAACTCGCAACGGATGAAGGGGTCTTCATGGGTGTCGTGATCGGCCAGGATTTCAAAGGCGAAGGTGAGGAGCGCATCGCCCGCAAGCACGGCTGTTGCCTCATCAAACTTGCGATGCACTGTTGGCTGGCCACGGCGCAGATCATCATCATCCATGCAGGGCAGGTCATCATGGACGAGGGAATAAGTGTGCACGCATTCAATCGCGGCGGCGATCCGCAAGGCGGCATCGGACTGCACATCGAAGAGACGCGCGCTTTCGCAAGCCAGGAAAGGCCGGAAGCGCTTGCCGCCTGCAAAGAGCGCATAGCGCATGGCCTGAAACAGCCGCTGTTCCGGGCCTTCGGCTTGAGACAGCAGAAGATCGAGTTTTTCCTCGACCCTTTTGCCCATGACAGAGAGCGTGTTTTCAAACAACGCCTGGCTCATTGGGTATGGCGTCCTCACTCAACATCAAGCGGGGTGGTGCCGCCCGCTTCGCCCCTGGAATTGAGCGTAATCTTTTCGACCTTGGCTTCGGCGAGCTTCAGGCGGGCCTCGCAATGGGCCTTGAGCGCCGTGCCGCGCTCATAAAGCTCGATTGATTTTTCGAGTGGGGCCTCACCGGATTCAAGCTGACGCACAATGTCCTCAAGCTGTTTCAAGGCATCCTCGAAACTCAGCCTGGCAACATCATTGGCGTCTGATGCAGTCTTGGCGGCAGACATGCGGCCTCCTTGTTCTCAGTCTTCTTAGTGGGTCAGCATCAGGGCGCGAACATGGGCCCGCGCACTCATGGCGAGCGCCGTCAAGTCATAGCCCCCCTCAAGGGCAGAGACAACGCGGCCCTCGCAATGCCGATTGGCGATGCGGATAATCTCGCTCGTTACCCATTCAAAATCTGCTTCACGCAGACCCAAATGGGCCAAGGGATCGGCATGATGGCCGTCAAAACCGGCTGAAATCAGGATAAAATGGGGCTGAAATGCCTCCAGAGCGGGAAAAATCTCGTCGCCATAGGCCGCGCGGAACTCCTCCGACCCCGCCCCGGCCGAGAGCGGCCGATTGAGAATATTGCCCAGGCCGCGCCCCCCTGCCCGGCCTGTACCCGGATAGAGCGGCCATTGATGGGTGGAGGCGTAAAACAGATTCGGATCGCTCTCGAAGGCAGCCTGTGTGCCATTGCCGTGATGCACGTCAAAATCAATGACGGCGACACGGGCGAGCCCATATGCATGACGGGCATGAAGTGCGCCGACGGCGATATTGTTGAACAGGCAAAAACCCATGGCCTTGTCCGGTTCGGCATGATGCCCCGGCGGGCGAATGGCGCAAAAGGCATTGCGTGCGCGTCCCGCCATGACCTCATCCACCGCATGGACCACGGCCCCAGCCGCACGAAGCGCGGCTTCATCGGAACCCGGCGACATGACCGTGTCGGCATCGATATAGTGGAAACCATCCTCAGGTTCAGCATTGAGGATGGTTTCAATATGCCTGTGCGAATGCACACGCGCCAATTGTTCGAACGTCGCGCGCGGCGCTTCAGCGCGTTGCAGGAGACAAAACTCCTCCGCCTCCAATGCGCCCAATACAGCGCGCAACCGGTCGGCGCATTCGGGATGGCCGTCAGGCGTTTCGTGCATGAGGCAGGCGGGGTGCGAAACGAGAAGTGTGTCCATTCCCCCAGTCTAGCCGATGCGGCTATACCAATCGACACCCATATCGTCGCGCCTGACGCTGGCAAGCCCCCGGCCAATCAGGCAACGCAGATGGGCCAGGCTTTCGCCCGTGGCGAGGAAGAAGACATCCGGCACGATCTTGCGCTTGAACAAGGCCGGGAAAACATCAATGGCGCGGCGCGGCTCGGACAGATAGTCATGGAGCTTGGCAAGGCTTGATTCATGGCCGTCGATCAGGGAGGTCAGCCGAAGATGCAGCCCCATGAAGGGCTCATTATGCGCGGGAAGCACCAGGAGATCGGCTGGCAGATTGGCGCGCAGGCGATGGCAGCTCTCGATCCATTCCTGCAAGGGATTGTCCGAGAGGTCGGTCGGATGGACGCTGACATTGGATGAAATGCGCGGCAACACCTGATCGCCTGAAATGAACAATTTCAAATCCGCGCAATAAAGGCAGACATGCTCCGGCGCGTGACCCGAACCGACAACGACGCGCCAGATATGATCGCCGATTTTCATTTCATCGCCTTCGCGCAGGCGACGATAAGTGTCCGGCAGGCGCGACACGCGCTCTCCGAAATTGCCAAAGCGTTGGGCATAGTCATCGAGACCGCGCTCGCTGAAACCCGCCGCCCTGTAGAAGGCAAGCGCTTCCTTGGGCGCTTCGCGGCCTGTGTCGAGAACGAGATTGCGGCAGCTCAGAAAATCAATCCGCGACATGTGCAGATCGACATTCCATTTGCGCGTCAGCCAGCCGGCGAGACCGACATGATCCGGGTGAAGATGCGTGACGATGACGCCCTTGATCGGCTTGTCCATGAGATGTGTGGCAAAGACCTTGCGCCACAGTGCCTTGGCGTCATCCGTGGCGACGCCGGTATCGACAATGAACCAGCCGTCCGTGTCTTCGATCAGCCAGACATTGATATGGTCGAGCTGAAAGGGGATGGGCAGGCGTACCCAAAGCACGCCCGGCCCTACCTCGATCACCTCACCGGGCGCGGGAATGCGGCCCAGTGGATAGGTCAAGGATTCAGCATCAGGTGTGGCAAGCGATACATCAGACATGGGGTCACCGACTTCTGCGCAAACGGGCTGGCATCCATTCGTGATAGGCGTCTCGGTGCCTCTGGTCAAATTGTTCGCGAAAAAACACACTCACGCTGGGGAAAGCATCAACTCGCAAGGGCTGTGGCATCCAGCGCATAAAGCGTCTCTGCCCCGGCACATGCCGAGTGTGCCAGCCCTGAGGCGGCAGGTAAAATATTGTCAGCATAAAATTGCGCCGTGACGAGACGCGTCTTGGCAAAGGCAGCCGGATGCGCAGCCGATGTGGCGACGAGTGCCGCGCGGATCAGGAAATGGGCGCCGAGCACAGTGCCAAAGAGGCGCAGATAGGGACTTGCGCCGGCCAGCGCATTTTGGGGCGTCGATTTAAGTTGTTCTGCCATATAGACATTTGCGTCTTCAAGGGTTTTGCATGCGTTAGCCAGCCCCTCGCCCATGGCCAAGAACGCCTCACCCCTGGCGGCGGCATCGCGCGCGGTCTGGGCGATTTCTTCCATCAGGTCCGATACGACAGCGCCATTCCCAAGTGGCAGTTTTCGCGTCACCAGATCAATCGCCTGAATGCCATTGGCGCCTTCATATATCGGCAAAATGCGGGCATCTCGCAGAAACTGCGCGGCGCCCGTTTCTTCGATATAGCCCATGCCGCCATGGATCTGAACGCCCATGGAAGCGACTTCGACAGCGATGTCGGTCGAAAATGACTTGGCAATCGGTGTCAGAAGATCAGCTCGCGTCTTGCCGGATTCGCGCGTCTCAGCGCTCGTCGCGATATGCGCCTGATCCAGCGCGACGCCTGTGGCATAGCAGATCATGCGGGCGGCTTGCGTCAGCGCCTTCATGGTCATCAGTGTACGTCTTATATCGGCATGCTCGATGATGGGTGACATTTCGCCCGCTGGGGCGCTTGTTCCTGCGGCACGTCCCTGTTTGCGGTCACGCGCATAGGCGAGCGCATGTTGCGTCGCGCGATCAGCAAGCGCCACGCCTTGCGTACCGACCAGCAGACGGGCGTTGTTCATCATGGTGAACATGCAGGCAAGGCCGCGATTTTCCTCGCCGATCAACCAGCCTGTGGCACCGCCTTTTTCACCATAGGACATGACGCAGGTGGGGCTGGCATGGATGCCGAGTTTTTCCTCGATGCCGATGCAATGGGCATCATTGCGTTCGCCGAGCGAACCGTCTGCGTTGACGAGAAACTTCGGTACGAGAAAGAGCGAAATGCCGCGCGTTCCGGCTGGTGCATCGGGCAGGCGCGCCAGCACGAGATGGACGATATTCTCGGCCATGTCGTGATCGCCATAGGTGATGAAAATCTTGGTGCCGGTGATCGCATAACGACCCTCGCCAAGCGGTATGGCTTTCGCCTTCAAGGCATTGAGGTCGGAGCCCGCCTGCGGCTCGGTCAGATTCATGGTGCCGGTCCATTCACCCGAAATGAGTTTGGCGAGGTAGCGGTCTTTCAGCGCCTGCGAGCCATGGGTGGTGAGCGCTTCGACCGCACCTTGCGAGAGAAGCGGGCAGAGACCAAACGAGATATTGGCGGCGTTCCACATTTCCTGCGCCGCAACGGCGACACTGAGCGGCAGGCCCTGTCCGCCAAAGTCGGGCGTTGCCGCAAGGCTTGCCCAGCCGCCCTCGACCCATTGACGATAGGCCTGAGCAAAGCCCCTGGCGGTTCTGACGCCATCGGATTCCAGACGGCAGCCCTCCCGATCGCCCGGCCCGTTCAGCGGCGCCAGAACCTCGCTTGCCAGCTTGCCTCCCTCCTCCAGCACGGCGTCAACCAAGTCGCGCCCGAGATCGGGAAAACCCAGTTCCTGCAGCCCGAGGACATCATTCAGGATAAAAGACATATCGCGGGTCGGGGCGTGATAGGCCATAAGGTTCTCCGGGTGGCTGCAATTTTGCGTATTGGGCGGCTTATTGGTTGTGATGGGCGCTTTTACTGTATTCTCTGCGCCAGTTGAACTGCTGACTGGCGTGTTGGCAGTGATTGTGCGCCTGGAGAGACGGATATGATGATGGCACAGGGTAACAAGGCTCGCACAGCGCTCATCACGGGGGCATCTGCCGGGATCGGGCGCGAAATGGCGCTGGTCTTTGCCGCCCATGGCTTCAATCTGGTGCTTGTTGCCCGTCGCCGCGAGCGGCTTGAAGCCCTGTCGCAAGAGGTCAAAGGCAAATATGGCGTTGAGGCGCATGTGATTGCCGCTGATCTGGCCGACCCTGCCACACCACGTCGTCTGTTCGATGAAATGGCAAGCCGCCACATCATGATTGATGCGCTGGTCAATAATGCGGGTTATTCGGTCACCGGCTTTTTCCGGGACACAAAATGGGCCGATCAGGCGGCACTCATTCAGGTCATGGTGACAAGCTATGCCGAACTCTGCCACCTCTTCGGGCCGGGCATGGCGGCGCGCGGCTATGGCCGCATCATCAATGTCGCCTCCCTTGCCGGGCATTTGCCGGGTGCGGCGGGCGGCACGCTTTACGCCGCCTCCAAAGCCTTTGTGATCAAGATGTCGGAAAGCCTGTCGCTCGAAAACATCGGCAATAATGTACATGTGACAGCGCTCTGTCCCGGCTTCACCTATTCCGAGTTTCATGATGTGGCGGGCAATCGCGAGGCGATGAACAAGCTGCCAAAGTTCATCTGGATGACAGGCGATGTGGTGGCGCAGCAGGCCTACGACGCCGTGATGGCGGGTCGCCCCGTTATCATCAATGGTACGATCAACAATGCGATTGCGCTGCTGGCGCGCCTGTTGCCGCAACGTCTCGTCCACTGGACGATGGCGCGCAATCGCCGCAATGCCAAGCCGAAGTCGCCCCATGCCGCCTGAATTGATAGCTGCCGATGACGACAGCATTGCCAGGGCGGGTCGGCTGATCGTGCAAGGGGCGCTTGTCGCCTTTCCGACAGAGACCGTTTACGGGCTTGGCGCCGATGCAACGAATGATGGGGCGGTTGCCGCCATTTTCGAGGCGAAGGGGCGGCCGCGCTTCAATCCGCTGATCGTGCATCTGCCTGATCGCGAGAGCGCTGATCGCCATGTCCGCTTCACTGATGATGCTGACAAGCTGGCGCGCGCCTTTTGGCCGGGTGGGTTGACACTTGTCCTGCCACGCCGCCCTGATTGCATCCTGTCGCTGCTGGTCAGCGCCGGGCTCGACACCGTCGCGCTGCGTGTACCCGCCCACCCTGTTGCCCATCGCCTTCTTCTGGCTGCGGGGCGCCCGATTGCCGCACCCTCGGCCAATGCCTCAGGCCGCATCAGCCCGACACGCGCCGAGCATGTGTTGCAATCGCTTGGGCAGGCAAGTGCGCTCAAACTCATACTGGATGGCGGTGCCTGCGCCATGGGTCTTGAATCAAGCGTTGTCGGCTTTCCGGCTGCCGGACCGACATTGCTGCGGCCCGGCGCGATTGCGCGCGAGGCCATTGAGGCGGTACTGGGGTGCAAGCTCATCGAGGCCGTACCGCTTTCAGGCGAGGCTGGACGCGCTTCGCCCGGCCAGCTTGAAAGTCATTACGCCCCGGATGTCGCGATCCGGTTGAATGCGCTTGAGGCGCGCGCCGGTGAGAGCCTGTTGGGATTTGGGCCGCTGATGCCGGATGTGCCGGGGCTGAACCTCTCAACCGCAGGCGATCTGCGCGAGGCGGCGGCGCAGCTTTTTTCGATGCTGCGAGAACTTGACGCCATGGGTAAACCCATTGCCGTCATGCCCATACCCGAGACGGGTCTTGGCGAAGCCATCAATGACCGTCTGCGCCGCGCCGCTGCGCCGCGCTGATCTGTCAGTGCTTTTTGACGGTCATGTTGTCGAGCCAGGCAAGCCCCACAGCCGAGATCACGAAAGCCATGTGCATGATGGTCTGCCACATGATCTTGTCAGAGGTATATTGGCTGACATTCAGGAAGACCTGAAGCAGGTGGATCGACGAAATGGCGACAATGGCGGACGCAACCTTCACTTTCAGGCTGCCGGAATCGAGCTTGCCGAGCCAGGTCAGGCCGGTCTTTTCCTCGTCAAACCGGCTGACAAAGTTTTCATAGCTTGTCAGCATGACCATGAGCATGAGGCCTGCCACCAGCGTGGCATCGATGAGGCTCAACATGGCCAAAATCATGTCTGCTTCAGACGAGATCAGCGCATTTTCAGCGATCTTGTAGAGCTTGACGAGGAAGGAGGCGGCATAGACGGCGAGCGCCACAGCCAGCCCCAGATAGAAGACGACCAGAATCCAGCGGCTGAACAGCACCAGACGTTCGATCAGCAATTCGAATGACTTCATCTTTCCCTCGGCCCCTCGGCATCCCAAAATATGTGCTGGCGACAGCCTGTCAGATTTTAAGCCATCTGTCAGGCGGGTCCGACCAACAAAGTGGGGACGCCGAAGGTTTCCTTGCGGATGGTGCAAACCGCCGTGCCTGCCTTGCGGCCTTCACGCACTTCGGACACATCCAGACCGGCAGCGGCGAGACGCGCCTGAGCGGCAGCGATGTTCCTGACCGACCAGGCCAGACCCCAGAAGAAATCCGCCTTGGGCGCCTTGCTGGCATCGAGCGACTGGGCAACCTCAATCGTCATGCCCCCCACCCGGAAGAAGAGCTGGCGCACGCCCCATTCGGGCTTGGTCTGGTCCAGCGCCAGGCGGATGCCGAGCATATCGCCAAAGAGCGTTTTGCAGCCATCGGCATCCGGCGTCAGCACGACGACATGGTCAGCCGCCGATACGGCGGCATCGGCACGCACGCCAGCCACAAGTGGCGCCATGGGCAGGGCATCAGCCGGATCGAGATGCTCGATACCGAGCATGAAAAGCCCATGTGTTGCCTCGCCCGGCATGGCAAATGTGTTCCAGTGGCGGATATTGCCGGTGATTTCGTCGCGGCCTGAGCCCTTCACGGGATCGCCGGCCGGAAACCCGCGCGACCTCAATGTGGCGGTTGCGGCAGCCGCATTGGCAACACCCAGCACGATGCCATAGAGGCCCTGACCCTTTTCAGCCAGACGCTTTTTCAGATCATCCGCACCGGGGCCTTCGCCGACCACACCAAGAACTTCAACATAGGTGTTATCGAGGCGATAAAGGACATTGCCCGTGCCACGGCCCGGATGCATGCCGCGCCAGGAGGGGCCACGGCCAAAAATGGCGCTATAGGCCTTTTCAGCGGCGGGGAGGTCATCGACCGCAATGATGATATGGTCAACGGATGTAAACGCGCCCGCGTGGCTGGCTGTGTCGTTCATGATGCTTTTGCTCCCTTTTCGGCGCGGCAATCTAGAACGGCGCTGGAGCCTGCGCCATAACTATATGACATTGCCCCAGCCCCTCATGCGGGAAGCCAAGACACCCATGCCAAGGCCAGAGACCCTTCAGAAGTTCCGGGACATCGTCGGCGCCAAAGGCTATGCCGATGAGGCGGCGGTGCTCGCCCCGCATCTGGTGGAATGGCGCGGCCTTTATCAGGGGACTTGCGCCGCGATGCTCTCGCCTGCCTCGACGGCGGAGGTTTCGGCAATCATGGCGCTGGCGCATGAGACACGCATGACGATTGTGCCTCAGGGTGGCAATACGGGGCTTGTCGGCGGGCAGATCCCGTTTTCGCAAGATGCCATCCTGCTTTCGCTCAGCCGGATGAACAGGCTGCGCGGTATTGATCCCCTCAACAACACGATGAGCGTTGACGCCGGCATGACGCTGGCTCAGGCGCAGGCCCATGCGAGCGAGGCCTCGCGCCTTTTCCCGCTGAGCCTTGCCTCGGAAGGTTCGTGCCAGATCGGCGGCAATCTCGCGACCAATGCGGGCGGCACGGCGGTGTTGCGCTATGGCAATATGCGCGATCTGACGCTCGGCCTGGAAGTGGTGCTGGCCGATGGCCGGGTGCTCTCAAGCCTCAAGGGGTTGCGCAAGGACAATACAGGCTATGACCTGAAGCAGCTTTTCATCGGCTCGGAAGGCACGCTTGGCATCATCACGGGCGCGGTGCTGAAACTTTTTGCCGCGCCTGTCGCCATCGAGACGGCCTTTGTCGCCGTGCCGGATGCGGCAAGCGCCGTGGCGCTGTTGCGCCTTATGGAGGGGGCGGCAGGTGGTCAGGTCAGCACGTTTGAACTCATTCCCCGTATTGGCCTTGATTTCGTTCTCCGCCATTTGCCGGGCGCGAGCGACCCGCTCGACCAACCATCCCCTTGGTATGTGCTGGTGGAGATGACGGGCGGGCGCAAGGCTTCCGATTTGCAGGATGTGATGGAAGCCGCACTGGCTGACGGGCTTGACGCCAGGCTCGCAATGGATGCCGCTGTGGCGCGATCGGAAAGCCAGCGTCAGGCCTTCTGGCGGTTGCGCGAGAGCCTGTCTGAAATCCAGAAAGCAGAAGGCGGCAGCATCAAGCATGATGTGTCAGTGCCGGTCTCATCCATCGCAGCTTTTATCGAGCAGGCATCACGCGCCGTCGAAGCGGCCATGCCCGGCATTCGTCCCGTGCCCTTCGGCCATATTGGCGATGGCAATGTGCATTTCAATCTCAGTCAGCCCCTTGGCATGGACAAGGCGGCCTATCTCGCCCATTGGGATGAAATGAACGCCATCGTGCATGGCATTGTGCGCGGCATGGGCGGCTCGATCAGCGCCGAACATGGTGTCGGCATCATGAAACGCGACGAAATTGCCGCCACGAAATCATCTGTCGAGACGGACCTCATGCGCGCACTTAAAAAGACGCTTGATCCGCGCGGCATACTCAACCCGGGCAAGGTCGTTGCGGCGGATTAATCAGCGGCGCGGGTCGAGGCCTTGCCGATGGGCAGGTTTTGCGCGGGCACGATCATGATCTTGTCGATGCGGGGACCATCCATATCGACGACTTCAAAGCGATAGCCATTCCAGCCGAAATGATCGCCCTCATTCGGCATGCGTCCGAACCAGTTGAAAATCACGCCCGCCAGCGTATTGACCTCGGCACTTTCATCGCCCGGCAATTTGGCGAGTTTCAGCAGGCGGCGCACTTCATCGACCGAAACGACGCCGTCGATCAGATAGGAACCGTCGTCGCGCCGGAATATCGAGGGATGTGGATCGCCCGCATGATCTGAAATATCGCCGACCATGGCGAAAAATATTTCAGCCATGGAGAGTGTGCCAACCACATCGCCATATTCATCGATGATGAAGGCCATGTACATGACTTCGGATTGCAGGATGCTGAGCGCTTTCAGTACCGACGCCGTGCGCGGGATATAGAGCGGCGGCGACATCTTGGCAAAAAGTTCCTGATTGGTCCTGGGTTCATTCTCGTGGAACAAATCCTCCAGACGCGCCATGCCGACAGGCGCACCGCCCACCCCCTTGCGGATGGGATAGCGCATGTTCTGGTGACGGCGAATGGTCGCCAGATTTTCGGCCAGCGGCGCTTCGGTATCGAGCCAGACCATCTGGATGCGCGGCGTCATGATTTCGCTGACGCGCATGTCGCTCAGGCGGAACACGCGATTGACGATGTCGCGCTCGACGCCTTCGATCGCGCCCGTGGCGGCACCTTCCTCAATCAGATGCTTGATTTCATCTTCCGTCACCTGCGGCACATTCTGACCGGTGATGCCATAGAGGCGGACAACCGCTTCCGTGGACCATGACAGGAAGGTCACGAAAGGCTTGAGGACATGCGCGGTATTGTTCATCGGGCCGGCCACGGCGGCGGCGATCTTCTCGGGATTGGAGAGCGCGATGCGCTTGGGCGCAAGCTCGCCAAGGATCAGCGAGAGATAGGTGATGATGACGACGACAAAGGCAAAGGCGATGGCCCCGGCATAAGCGCCGATCAATGGCAGGGGTGCCAGCCATGCGGCGAGCGGGGCCGACAAGGTGGTCGCGCCGAAAGCGCCGGTGAAAACACCGACAAGGGTGATGCCGATCTGGACCGCCGAGAGAAAGCGCCCCGGCTCCTGATGAAGCTCAATGGCCGTCTCGACCGGGATGACCGAGCCGCCCATGCGCAGCCGCTCGGACTTGAGCGCCTCCAGGCGCTGACGGCGCGAGGAAACAAGCGCCATTTCAGACAGCGAAAAAAACCCGTTCAAAAGGACAAGAACGAGCAGGATGATAATGTCAGAGAGCATTGTGTTCCCAAGACCAGACCGGGTTTCAGTATATAGGAAGGCAGGGGCCGCACGCGAATATCCTTTAATCGTCATTTTTTTGCTGTGGAACCCGCAGGCGCCATTTGCGCTGGTGAGGCTGGTTGTGTCAGATTTCCCGCTTTCCCTGTACCCAGGCGCCCGGAGAGCATCATGACGGCAGATCGCCTCACCCCCCGCGCCACCCGCCGGTCCGGCGAAAGAATCAGGCGGCGGGGTTTTATGAAGAGATCGGGTACCGGCGGAGTGAGGTGTTTTGATGCAGAAGGATTTGGGGTGGGGAGTGGTGGCCTCGTCCTTCGAGACGCGGCTTTGCCGCTCCTCAGGATGAGGGGCGAATAAGTGATACCTCATCCTGAGGAGGGCCGAAGGCCCGTCTCGAAGGATGGCCGCACATGAGATAGCCCCTCAAGCAGGGTTTTATCGACGTTGTTATGTTGTATCATACCCGCACCCGGCTGACAGGAGATGCCACGCCTTGATCGCGACGTCAAAAAATCAACACCCCCATGAAGCGCATGGCGTGCATGACCATACCCATTGCGTGGGCGATGCGCTGGCGCGCGCGCATGCGTTGTGCGCGACCCGGCAGGTGCAGTTGACGCCCTTGCGCGAGAAGGTGCTGCAGATTGTCTGGCGTTCGCATCGGCCTATCGGCGCCTATCAGGTGCTTGATGAGCTTTCACGCAGCCACAAATCGGCGCGGCCCCCGACGGTCTATCGGGCGCTTGATTTTCTGATGGCGGAAGGTCTCATCCATAAAATCGAGTCGCTGAATGCCTATCTCGGCTGTGCCGAGGCCGGCGCGCCGCATAGCGGCCAGTTCCTGATCTGCCGCCTTTGCGGCATGACACAGGAAATCTTCGACAAGCGGCTTGATGGCGCGCTCGACAAGGCGGCAGCGGCGAAGGGCTTTGTCGCCGAACACAAGGTCGTCGAGATATCCGGACTTTGCGAGCGTTGCGCGGCGTGAACGCGACCCTTTTGGCGCAAGTCTTTCGCGCCGGGCAGGGTTGCGCATGGTAATCATATTGAACGGTCGGGCTGAATGGCTAAGATCGCAGTCCGGCGCCATTTCGTTCTCCATCGTTTTATTCATAGTGAGCCAGCCAGCATGATTTCAAGGCTATTGAGCGGCATCAGCGCCCTGCTTGTTGTTGCTGCCATGATGCAGCCACTGGCTGCCGCGCCGGGCGACGCCTTTGTCGCAGGCACGCGCTCTGGTCCCTTTGTGGCGACCGAGAAGACACTCACCACGCTATTGAGCGAAAGCTATGAGATCCGTGGCAATCTCGGTTCGGCGCTCGTGTTGCAAAAAGCGGCCTCGGTTTATTCCTGCCAGATTCCGCCGGACCCGGAACATCTGAGCTATCAGCCCTATTTTGTCTGTTCGGAATTGCGTGAACTGCGCGCAGGCTCAAAGCCCGACAAGATGATGCCGGAAATGGATCGGCTGCAACCCCTGCCAGGGGGAAAACGGCCCGCCACCCAGGCCGAATAAGCAACGACAACAAAACGCAAAAGCAAAAAATAAAAAGGGAAACGCATGACTTACAAACCATTTGATCTGACCGGCAAGGTTGCACTGGTGACGGGCGGCAATGGCGGCATCGGTCTTGGCATGGCGCAAGCCATTGCGGCGTCGGGCGGCGATGTGGCGATCTGGGGCACGAATGAAGAGAAGAATGCCAAGGCTGCCGAGAAGCTGCGCGCCCATGGCGTGAAAGTGCTGACGCGGCGCGTGGACGTTTCGAAGGAAGAAGAAGTCGTGGAGGGCATGCTTGCCACGGCCAGGGAAATGGGCCGCATTGACAGCGTGTTTGCCAATGCCGGCGTCGGCTTTGGGGCGCCATCCTTCCTCGACATCACGACGGAGATTTATCGCAAGACGCTTGCCGTCAATCTCGATGGCGTATTCTGGACAATGCGTGAGGCCGCCCGGCACATGGTTGAGCGCTCCAAGGCGGGTGACAAGGTCGGCGGTTCGATTGTCGGCGTGGCAAGCCTTGCCGCCATTGAAGGTGCGGCGCGCAATCAGGCCTATGCCGCCACCAAAGGCGCCGTCATTTCGATGGTCAAGAGCACGGCGGTCGAGTTCGCCCGCTATGGCGTGCGTGCCAACGCGATTTTGCCGGGCTGGATTGCCACCGACATGACAGCCGGCGCACAAGCCGCGCCCGCCTTTGCCGAGAAGGTCATTCCGCGTGTGCCGGCGCGGCGCTGGGGCCAACCGGAAGATTTTGGCGGTGTGGCCGTCTATCTGACTTCATCGGCTTCATCTTATCACTCCGGTGACACATTCGTGATCGACGGGGCTTATTCGATATTCTGACAAATTGCATTATGGTCAGTAGCAGAGGTCCGACTCGGGCCTCTGCCTCTGACCGGAGTTGTGCATGGACGAGTCGGATACCGCGTCCCCAGATCGCCGCCTCATCCTCATGGCGCGCACAGTCGTCGTGCTGTTTCGCGATTTTGAAATTGTCGCTCGCGAACACGACATCACGATCCCTCAATATCGTTTTTTGCTTTTCCTGAAGCGTGGACCCAAGCGGGCGGGCGAATTGGCCGTACAGGCCTCCATCCGCAAGCCGACAGCTTCGGGGCTGATTGCGGACATGGAAAAGCGCGGGCTGATCGAACGCACCCCCGATCAGAGCGACGGGCGCAGCGTCAAGCTGAGCGTGACCGAGAAAGGGCTTGAAAAACATCGCCGTTTTGAGCAGGCGCTTGCCACGTTCCTGCCCTCGCTGCTCGACAAGGGCAATAGCGAGGCGATGCTCGATGCCTTTTGCGAGCTTGCCTATATTCTCGATCAGCACCGCGCCAGCACCTCAGCGGATCTCGTCGAGGCCCTGGTGGAGGACATTGGTCGGCCTTGACCCGCAGCGATCCGTGATATTTAGTTAGGTTAACGAACTAAATAGTCGGCCGCAACCAAGCGGCCCCTCAAGGAGGCTCGACGCCATGACCATTCGCACCCCGCTTTGTGATCTTCTGGGCATTAAATATCCCATCATGCTGGCTGGTATGGGCGGTGTTTCCTATGCCGAACTTGCCGCCGCCGTTTCCGAGGCAGGCGGCTTTGGCACGCTCGGCATGGCCGGGCTGCAACCGGAGCAGATCCGCGAACAGATGAAAAAGGTGAAGGGCCTGACCGACAAGCCCTTTGGCGTCGATCTTTTGGCCGCTGTGCCAGAATCCCTTGAAAAAACAGCTGATGTCATGATCGAGGAAGGCGCCACCGCCTTCATCTCGGGCCTGGGCGTGCCCAACAACATTCTCGCCAAGCTCCATGCCGCCGGTATGAAAGTGATGAATGTCTGCGGCACTGTCGCTCATGCGGTGGCGGGCGAAAAAGCCGGTCTCGATGGTGTGATTGCGCAAGGCACAGAAGGCGGCGGGCACACGGGCAAAGTGGCGGGCATGGCGCTTATTCCGCAGGTTGTCGATGCCGTCAAAACCATTCCGGTCATTGCCGCGGGGTCCATCATTGATGGTCGCGGTCTGGCGGCGGCGCTTGCCTTTGGCGCACAGGGCGTGTGGATGGGCACCCGCTTCATTGCCTCCAGGGAGGCGCATGCCGGTGATCTCTATCGTCAGGTGATTGTGGATGCCAAAGATACGGACACCATTGTCACGCGTTGCTACTCCGGCAAGACCATGCGCGTTTTCAACAATCCCTACGTGCAGGATTGGGAAAAGCGTCCACAGGATATTCAGCCCTTTCCGCAGCAGGCCATCCTTTCGACCAAAAACAATGTCATGGGTGGCATTGGCGGACAGATTGAAGGCCTGGAGCGGGATCGCAGCTGCTTTGCCATGGGCCAGGGCGCGGGCGGCATTCACAATATTCTGAGTGCCAGAGAGATCGTCGAAAACACCATGGCCGAAGCCGAAGAGGTTCTTGCCCGTCTGCGCAAATATGCCTGAGGGCGCGTAAGGCCTGTTTCCTGCAACTCTGTCCTCAGGCCGGGCTTATCTGGCCAAAGATGAACGGCAGAGGACGAGATGACACATGGCGTGTCCGGTTTCGGCACAGCAGATGCGCGTAATGGCGCAGGCTGGGCCGTGACCGCCCTGATCTTGTGCGCGCTTTCGGCCCCCTGCCCGGCCCGGGCCGCCGCCTATGATGTGGGCTATGTCCGCATGGCCGAGATACTGGGCGCCGTTCACCATTTACGCAGCATCTGCACGCCCAATGAGGGCGCCATGTGGCGCAACAAGATGATCGACATGCTGGGTTATCTGCCGGATCAGAAGGCGCAGCGCGATGTCATGATCTCGCATTTCAATAGTTACTATCATCACTATGAGCGGCGCTACAGAAGCTGCTCGCCTCAGGCGGTCGAGGAAGCCAATCAACTGTTTGATGAAGCTCAAATTCTGGCCCGAAGACTCGCCAGTCAGAATTTGGCACCCTGAGCATCAGAACCATTCCGGTGCATATTTGTCACAATTTGACACCCATAAACTGGTGGCAAATTAACCTCTGTTTCACGAAAGCAGAGACTCGGGCGCTCTTTGTGCTACAAGGGCACAGAAGGGCCGGATGCGCGACACATTCTCCCTCCTAGCGACAAGACAGCGACCCGGCGGTTCTCCTTCAAGAGTGCGGCTGTTCGCACCGATCCAGAGGGCGTAATGGCCGAAGACATTCCCGGCGACACGACATTTTCAACGTTTGACGATGAGAGCATGGATTCCGCCAATCTGACGGAATCCGAGCAGCGCCGCGTCGCCCTGCAAAACATACTCGATGCCTGGGATGAGGCGCTCGCTGAAGGCGTGGATGCCGACATTCTGGCGACGACCGCGATCTTTGCGGCCCTCTCCGACATGGTCGAAGCCTATGGCGAAGAAGCCGTGGCAGAGATGGCCGACGGCTTGCCCGATCGCGTGCGTCAGGGCGAGTTCACCCTCAATCGCATCGTCAACTGAGCTTCACGCTCAGATCATCGCTTCAATGAGGCGGGGACCGCGCTGCTTCATCGCGTCGGCAAATTGCGCCTTGAACTCATCAAGCGTTTGCGCGCGTGTCGCTTCCACGCCCATGCCTTGCGCCAGTTGAACCCAGTTCAGTTCCGGGTTGCGCAGATCAAGCATCGAGAGCGCCTTGGGGCCGGGGTTTTCGGCCCCGACACGCATCAGCTCGATGTTGAGAATGGCATAGGAGTGATTGGCGAAAATCACCGTCGTCACATCAAGCTTTTCACGCGCCTGCGTCCACAAGGCTTGCAGCGTGTACATGGCACCACCATCGCCATGCAGGCAAATGACCTTGCGATCCGGACAGGCCACGGCCGCACCCGTCGCCACGGGCAGACCCATGCCGATGGAACCGCCGGTCAGGGCGAGATGGTCGTGGGGCGCCGCATTGGCCGTGTAAATAGCCGCGCCAATGCCGCTGGTGGCGGCTTCATCCGAGATGATTGCGCCTTCGGGCAGATAGTGACCGATGACCTGACCGATGGTGAATTGATCCAGCGCACCTGTTGGCAGATCGGGCTTTTTCAGATCGGCGAGATGAGCGGGATCCTTTGGTGCGTTCAGGGCTTCGGCCAGCGCTTCCAACGCCTGCACGCCATCTTCATGCGCCTGGGCGAGATAATGAATGGCGGCACTTTCAGGCAAGCACCAGCTCGGCTTGCCGGGATAAGCGAAGAAAGACACGGGCGGCTTCGAGCCGACAAGGATCAGTTCTTCGACATCTCTCAGCGAGTCCACAATCTGCTCGGCAAAATAGGGGATGCGCTCGACGCTGACGCGCCCTGCCCCGCGCTGGAGGCGCGGCGCAAAAGTATCGCATAAGAGGCGGACACTCGTTGCTGCGGCCACGCGTCCGGCGGCCCGAAGACCGCGCGCCTGCAACGCCTCACCACGAATGAGGATTGCTGCCTTGCGACCCGATTTGAGGGCCTGTGCGGCGATATCCACGGCTGACGAGGAAACAGGCGCTGGACCGCTGACCGGCAGAGCGGATGCGGGACCATCCGCTTCGTTCCAGGCGGTATCGGCGGGCAGGATGAGCGTGGCGATCTGGCCGGGCGCCTGACGGGCGGCGGCGACGGCGCGCGCGCCATCCGCAGCGACGGTCTTGGCGCTCATGGAGCTATGGATCCAGCCCGAGACAGGGCGCGCGAAACTGGCAATGTCGGAGGCCAGCGGCGCATCATATTGCGCGTGATAGGTGGCATGATCGCCGACAATGTTGACCAGCGGCGTCGAGGCGCGGCGCGCATTGTGCAAATTGGCCAGACCATTGGCGAGGCCCGGCCCGAGATGCAACAGCGTGGAAGCGGGCTTGCCAGCCACGCGGCCATAACCATCGGCCATGCCCGTGACCGCCCCTTCAAACAGACCGAGAATGGCGCGCATGCCCGCGACCTTGTCGAGGGCAGCGACGAAATGCATTTCGGAGGTACCGGGATTGGTGAAGCAGACCTCGACGCCGCTCGCGACAAGCGTGCGAACGAGGGATTCAGCACCATTCATTCTGGGGGTCGATGAGGATGTCATGGTCGCGCCTCTTGTTTTTGTTGAGGCTATTGTCGGTTTATCCGCAGACTTTATGAAGCAAAAAATCGCCAGATGACGCGGAGCAGGACCACCAGACCAAAAGTTATGATCAGCCCGCCCGAGACGTGATTGACGATTTCGAGCAAATGATCGGTCATGCGGTGACAAAACAGGCTCACAAAGCCCGAGACGCAAGCCCACCAGAGCAGCGACCCGGCAAAGACGGATGCAACGATGGTGGCCGCATGGCCAAAGTCGCCGCCACCGGCCGCAAGTCCCGCCACACCCCCAAAAATGGCGATGAAACCGAACATGGTCGCCGGGTTGGTGATGGTCAGCATGAAGGTCGTGGCAAAAATGCGCGCCAGCGCCGCGCCGCTGATGGTTTCGTTATCTTCCTGTTGCAGATGGGGATGCGCAAAGAAGGTCGAAATGCCCAGGCCCAACAGGAAAAACCCGCCGATCAGTTGCAATATTGTCTGGTAGGACAGCACAAAATCCATGGCCGCCGTCAGACCAAAGCCCGCAATGGCCGAAAACACGCCATCGCCCACGGCGGCACCCGTGCCGGAGAGAAATCCCGTGACCGCGCCACGACGCAACGTGCGCCGGATGACAATCAGATTGACCGGCCCGATGGGTGCGGCAACCGCCATGCCAATGGCAACGCCATTTGCCACGAGACCGATATCAAACATAACTCAAGCCATCCTGTCGTTCAGACCACGACGACATCATTGCCGGGCGGATCCGCATAGAGCTTTTCCACCAGTGTGGCCCGATAGGCAAGTGCGGCAGATTGGTTGATATGGCCTTTGTCAGTAAGCTCATCGGCATCAATGCCGGGGGGCTCGGTCATCAGCAAGGCGCACTCAATGCGGGTGCGCGACCCCGGATTGCCGGAACACGCGCCCTCGCCAGGGCGATAAAAGCCTTCTTCGTCTTTCCGACCCGTCGGGGCGAGACAGCTTGTCCACATCCATGCCGCCTTTGTCATTCAGGCATTCACGTCGATGACGACGCGGCCCCTGATTTTTCCGGCAATCACATCTTCGGCCAAAGCGGGCACATCTTTCAATGCGGCCCTGGTGGTCATGGCATCGAGTTTGGCCCAATCGAGATCGCGCGCGAGTCGGCTCCAGGCTTCTTCACGGCGCGCCATGGAGGCATTCACGCTGTCGATGCCATAAAGCGTGACACCGCGCAGGATGAAGGGCGCAACCGAGGCTGGCAGATCCATGCCCTGGGCCAGACCGCAAGCCGCAACAGCGCCATCATATTTTGTCTGGGCGAGCGCATTGGCGAGCGTGTGGCTGCCGACAGCATCGACGACGCCTGCCCAGCGCTCCTTGCCGAGGGGGCGGCCCGGCGCTGAAAGCTCATTGCGGTCAATGATCTCTGATGCGCCAAGTCCCTTGAGATAGTCAGCCTCGGCAGCGCGTCCTGTTGACGCGATGACGCGGTAGCCCAGCCTGGAGAGCAGCGCAATGGCGACACTGCCAACGCCGCCTGCGGCGCCCGTGACCAGCACATCGCCCCTGTCAGGTGTAATGCCGCCTTTTTCGAGCGCCATGACGCAGAGCATGGCTGTGTAGCCTGCTGTGCCAATTGCCATGGCGCGGGATGACGAAATCGCCGCCGGGCGCTTCACCAGCCAGTCGCCCTTGACGCGCGCCTTTTGCGCGTAACCACCATGATGACCTTCGCCAACCCCATAGCCGTTGAGCACGACGTGATCGCCTGTCTTGAACTTCGGATGGGTCGAGCTTTCCACCGTGCCTGAAAAATCAATGCCGGGAATGAGCGGTGACACGCGCGCAATCGGCGCCTTGCCTGTGATCGCCAGACCGTCCTTGTAATTCACGGTGCTGTATTCAACCGCCACCGTGACATCACCCGCCATGAGATCGGCCTCACCCAGACTCGCCAGTTCACAGGCCGGGCCGTGATCGGTTTTTGTGAGGCGAATGGCGCGGAAGGTGGCGGTCATGGCGTGCTCCTGAGGCTTGTTATTATCGCGACAACCGAACCCAAATCGCCGATGGGGTCAAGCCGAAGGACGGATCGGCTTGTTTCATGAAAAACGGTTTGGCACTCACCTCGGGAGAAGAGTGCTAACTTACTGATACAAATGAGAAAAAATGACATTTACGCGAATGACTCCCTCGACGAATGGGTCAAGGAGGCTTACCCTTTTCAGAAGCCGCAGGGCAGCGAGTCAATCAGTCGAGAGGCGTCACATGCAAAGGAACGTGTCTGAACTGGCGAAAATGATCGAGGGCTACCGTCTGGTGACGGCTGAAATCCTGTACCGGATGCCCGACCATCGCGACATTCTGCAAACCTATGTCTGGCAGGACTTTGATCTTGAGCCGAAGTTTCCGGCACTGAGCAGGTTCCTCGCCTTTTGGGAAGCCAATCTGGAGGGGCCGCTGCATTCGGTCAGGGTCGCCAGACGCCGCGTGATTGCGCCAAGCGAACTCATCCATGCCGGTTACATGGCCAGTCTGCACTGAGCCTGAAGTCAGGCCCGCGGCAATGACTCGACAAAGGTGACGGGTTCGCCCTGCGCCTTGCCCTGCAACTCATCGTTCCACATGGCGATGGCGCCGCGCACCACTGTGCCGATGGGCCAGCCTGTGACCTGCTTGCCATCGTAAGGCGTCCAGCCGCATTTGCTGGCGATCCATTCATTGCGAATGATGCGCTTGGCCTTCATGTCCACGATCGTCAAATCGGCATCATAACCGACCGCGATGCGGCCTTTGCGGGCCATACCGAAAATGCGATTGGGGCCGTGGCAGGCCAGATCGACAAAGCGTTCAAGCGTCAGTCGGCCCGCATTCACATGATCGAGCATGAGCGGCACAAGCGTTTGCACGCCGGGCATACCGGAAGGTGACTTCGGATAAGGCTGATCCTTTTCTTCGCGCGTATGGGGCGCATGGTCGGAGCCAAGCACATCGACAATGCCGTCAGTGACGCCAGCCCAGAGTCCGGCGCGATGTTCGGCGGAACGGATGGGCGGGTTCATCTGCGCATAGGTGCCAAGTTCGTCATAGCATTCGGGCGCGGCAAGCGTCAGATGCTGTGGTGTGACCTCGACGGTGGCGATGTCCTTGTGCCGGGCCAGCAGCGGAATCTCATCCGCCGTTGAGATATGCAGCACATGGATGCGCTTGCCTGCCTTTCGCGCCAGCCCCAACAGGCGCTGGGTGCAGATCAGCGCCGCCTCGGCATCACGCCAGACGGAATGGGTCTGCACATCGCCGAGAACGGCAAGCTCACGACGCTCGCGCAGCCGGAACTCATCTTCGGAATGAAAGGCGGCGCGACGATTGATGGCGTTCAAGACGCGCAGCACGTCCTCATCCTTCTCGACAAGCAGCGTGCCGGTGGACGAGCCCATGAAAACCTTGATGCCGCAGCAGCCGGGCTGGCGTTCAATTTCTGCCAGCAGATCGACATTCTCGGTGGTTGCGCCGCCGTAAAAGGCAAAGTCGCAATACATGCGATGACGCGCGCGCGCGACCTTGTCGGCAATCGCCTCGGGTGTTGTCGTCGGTGGCCTGGTATTCGGCATCTCGAAAACCGCCGTGACGCCGCCGAGCGCGGCGGCCTTGCCGCCCGTTTCCAGGTCTTCCTTGTGCTCATTGCCGGGTTCGCGCAGATGCACCTGACTGTCGATGACACCGGGCAGGACATGCAGCCCCGTGACATCAACGACCTGCCCGGCGCTGGCGCGTGAGAGATCGCCAATCGCGGCGATGCGACCGCCAATCACGCCGACATCGGCCTTGCCGGTGCCATCCTGATTGACGAGCGTGCCGCCGCGAAAGATCAGATCATAGGTCGTCATGTCGTCACCCCTTCGGCGATGGCCGATCCCTTGGTGTGAGCCAAAATCTCGCGCGCGGCTTCCTCAACGCGGTCAACCGTCAGATCGAGCATGGCATTGCCATCGCGCCAGCCTGCGCCGTGAATGGCCAGAACTTCTTCCTGCGTATGCGGGCCACGCACAGCGATGGCGCGCGGGGCATGGCGAAAGATCGGCTCAGCCAAAGGCCCGCAGGCGACCCAGAATTGAGCGTCAGGATAGCGCGCCAGCAACCCGGCATAGAGCCCGGTTGAAAGTACGGCATCGCCGATCCGGTTAGATGTGATGAAGAGAATCCGCATGTCGCCTGTCTGCCGTCGCGGAACCGCCGCAAGCCGGGCCCCCGGTTATAAGTGGGCGCGCGGGTCCTGCCAAGCATTTCGCCCGATCAATGCTTGCGGAACATCCCCGCCAAGCCTAAATCTTAAGGACGGCCACATGAAGTGACAGGCAAGGCTTATCGAGATGACCAAGTTGAAGGCCTCGACGCTCGACAGGCGTGGGGTAGTGAAGGTCAGCGGCTCTGAGGCGCGGGACTTTCTTCAAGGGCTTATCACCAATAATGCCGAAGAGGCCAAGCCCGGTGCGGCGGTCTATTCGGCGCTGCTGACGCCGCAAGGCAAATTCCTGTTCGATTTTTTCCTGACCGAGTCCCCTGCAGGCGACATGCTGCTGGAATGCGAACGGGCGCGCGCGGGCGACTTCGTCAAGCGCCTGACCACCTACAAGCTGCGCGCCAAGGTCGAGATCGCTGATGTCAGCGATGCGTATCGGCTGTTCGTGACATGGGGTGAGGGGGCCGGGCCGCTTCCCGGGGCGATGTCTTATGCTGACCCGCGCGTTATCACACTTGGCTATCGCCACCTTCTGCCGCTTGCCGCCCATGACAAGGCGCTCGGCCAGAGTGGTGCGGAAAATGTTCCCGCAAGCGAGTATGACCGGATGCGGATTGCGCTTGGCGTGGGTGAGGCGCCATTTGACTTTGAGCCGGAGCGCACATTTCCGCTGGAAGTGAATTTCGATGACCTGAATGGCATCGACTTCCAGAAAGGCTGTTTTGTCGGGCAGGAAGTGACCTCGCGCACCAAACGACGCGGCAGTGTGCGCAAGCGATTGCTGCCTTGCCTCGTGGAAGGGCCAACACCCAGGACGCATACGCCCGTGACAGCAGCCGGTCGCGAAGTCGGAATGATTTATTCGACCGACAGTGAAACCGATCACGTTCTGGCGCTGATCCGTCTGGATCTCATGCATGATGTGGTGCTGGAAGCGGGCGATGCGAGCCTGACGCCGCTCAAGCCGCATTGGGCCCGGTTTGAGCTTGAAGGGATTGAGGAAGATGCCGAAGAGTGAGGTATCCGGTCGATGCCCCTGGCCGGGCGAGGATCCACTCTACATCACCTATCACGATGAAGAATGGGGGGTGCCGGAATATGATGACCGCGCCCTTTTCGAAAAGCTGATCCTGGACGGGTTTCAGGCTGGCCTCTCCTGGATCACCATTCTGCGCAAGCGGGAGAGCTTCCGCGAAGCATTTGACGGGTTTGATCCCGAGCGCATGGCGCGTTACACGCCAAAAAAAATCGAAAAATTATTGCAAAATCCCGGCATCATTCGCCATCGGGGCAAAATCGAAGCCAGTATCGGCAATGCCAAAGCCTGGCTTGAGATCATGGAACAGGGCGAGGGCTTTTCCGATTTCATCTGGCGCCATGTCGATCATCGTCCCGTGCAGAACAATTGGGGCCATATGGGAGAGGTTCCAGCCGAAACCGGAATGAGCGTTGCGCTCTCCAACGCCTTGAAAAAACAGGGATTCAAGTTTTGTGGTCCGACAATTGTGTATGCCTTCGGTCAGGCGGTTGGCCTTGTAAATGATCACATCACAAGTTGCCCGCGCCACAGGGCTTGCGGCAAACTCGCGGCAACTAAAATGCGCTGAGTTATTTTAATTTCCTGGAACAATCTTCCGCCACATTATCGGCTTATGCGGACCATGATGTCCTGAGAACTTCCCGTGTCTCATCTTCAACAGAGGGAAAGCCGATATGTTCAAGCGCCCCAAGGGTGTTTCCGAAATCGACGGGCAAGCCAGCGTCGACCACGGCGACGATGTCCCTGCCAGAATGCGTCCCATGACGCCCCCCCTTCCGCAGAAGTCCCTTCTTGATCCGTCTGCGGATGATTCCCCCCTTCTCCCCCCGAGCAAAACCATCACACCTTCTTACGAAGCGAGGAAACCTGTCGTGCGCACATTTCAGTCCCCGGGCACCGCGCCTGTTTCCATGCCCGCCGCCAACCTGCATGTCGGGCGCGGCCTGAAACTGGAAGGCAGGATCCAGTCCTGCGACACGCTGGTGATTGAAGGCGATGTGAAGGCCACGATCGAAAGCGGCACATTGACGATTTCGGAAAGCGGCGATGTCAGCGGCGAAGCGACGGTGGACGAAGCCGAGATCAATGGCCGTTTTGACGGTACGCTGACGGTCAAGAAGTGCCTGACCATCAATGCGAGTGGTCGCGTGACCGGCGTCGTGCTTTATGGCGAGCTGAAGGTTGAACAGGGTGGCCAGATCAGCGGCGAAATCCAGTCGGCCGGACAGAACAAGACTGATAGCCTGACCAATCGTTCGCGCAACGAGACTGCCGTCGAGACATCGGCCCCCTCTGCCTCGCTCAACTGAGCCTTCAAGGCCTGCGCCTTTGACCGGTCAGACCTTCGGGGACCCGTCAGACCTTCGCGGCCCGTCGGACCATCGGGACGCGGTGACAGCACCGCGTGCCGGTGTCCGTTGCGCCCGGCGTAGCGACGACAAGACAGGCGCAGCGGGGATGCCGCATCGGCTTACGGCCTCATTCAGCATGGAAAGCGCCAAATCCTGCGCTTTTTCCCCAAATCCTAAGCTTTTTCCAACGTCAACGTGGTGATTTCCACGCGCGTAAGGGGATGAAGGGGAGCTGGCGCGTCAACCATCCCGGTAATCCATCAAGCGAGGGAGTGGAAACATCATTGCGCCTGTTCTAACTTAGCGCCGCGGTCCGGGAGTGCCGCGCGGGAACCTCAGGACGCATGTCCGGGAGCGGAGACATCCACCCCGCAGCCATAAAAATCAGGTGTGAATGTGAGCAAAGTCGTCATCAGCGGAACAGGCGTTTTTACACCGCCCTATTCGATCAGCAACGAAGAACTCGTCGAGTCCTTCAACACCTATGTCGCGCATTTCAATGAAACGAATGCTGCCGCCATTGCGCGTGGCGAGATGGAGGCGCTTGCCCCTTCCAGTGCCGATTTCATCACCAAGGCATCGGGTATTGAATCACGCTTCGTGATGAACAAGGAAGGCATTCTCGATCCCGGGATCATGGCCCCGCGTTTGCGCCAGCGCAGCAATGACGAGCCGGGCATACTTGCCGAAATGGCGGTTGATGCCGCCCAAAAGGCCATGCGCCGCGCCAACAAGACGCCCGCCGACATTGACGCCGTGCTTGTCGCCTGTTCAAACCTCGAACGCGCCTATCCGGCGATCGCTGTTGAGGTGCAGGATCTGCTCGGTATCGAGGGCTTTGGCTTTGACATGAATGTCGCCTGCTCCTCAGCCACATTCGCCATTCAGACGGCTTATGACATGCTGCGCTCCGGCAGTGTTGATTGCGTGCTTGTTGTCGATCCGGAAATCTGCTCGGGGCATCTCAACTTCCGCGACCGCGACAGCCACTTCATCTTTGGCGATGTCTGCACCGCCATCATTCTGGAGCGCGAAGAGACCTGCACAGCCAAGGGCGCCTGGGAAATCATCGGCACCCGCCTGATGACGAAGTTTTCCAACAATATCCGAAACAATTTCGGATTCCTCAATCGCGCCACGCCTGAAGGTGTCGGCGCCAAGGACAAGCTCTTCGTTCAGGAAGGTCGCAAGGTCTTCAAGGAAGTCGTGCCGATGGTCGCCAAACTGATCACGGATCATATGGCGGATGAAGGGCTTGATCCGGCCGATCTCAAGCGCATGTGGCTGCACCAGGCCAATAAGGGCATGAATGACATGATCGGTCGCAAGGTGCTCGGCCGCGATCCCTTGCCGGGAGAGCAGCCGAACATCCTCAATACTTATGCCAATACAAGCTCTGCCGGATCGATCATTGCCTTCAGCCAGTTCAATGAGGATCTCAAAGAAGGCGATCTGGCCCTGATATGCAGCTTCGGCGCGGGCTATTCAGCCGGCAATGTGCTGATGCGCCGCCGGGCCTAGGTTTCGCGCTCAGCCTGCGAAGGGCGTCACGCTGGCAATATGGAATGTCATCATCTCGCCGTCCTCTTCGAGCAGTGAGAGATATTCACCTGTCTTGATTTCATGACGATCGAGCTTGAAGAACGGCTCGTCGCCCGATCGTGTGGTCTTGTCGTAATCAATGACCCAGCCGCGTCCGATGTGACGCAGAAGACCGCGCTTGTCATCTTCACCTTCCCAGAAGCGCCGGACAGTGCAGTCCCTGGCATGAAGCTTCCAGGCTTCCGGATCGAGCTTGCCAGAAGCATCGAGCGGGACAACAAGATCATAACCATGGGTCTTGGACCCCTGCGGATGGTCTTGTGTGCGGGCGAGGGTCAGATGTACGCGATAAAGGGTCATTGCATTTGCCTCCTGGTGCAACTTACGTCTGAATCAAATCGTCATTGCGAGGCGCTTTGCGACGACGCAACCCAGACCAATCTTACTTGTTTATGGTTGTGGATTGCTTCGCTCGCAATGACACAAATTTTTCAGCTCAGAGAAAACATTTTCCGGTCGGACCGGTGCCGATTTAGTGAGCCATCAAGACGGGGATGGTGGCGTGCGAGCGCACATGCTGGGTTGTGCCGCCGAGAAAGAATTGCCGCAGGCGACTATGGCCATAGCCCCCCATGACAAGCAGATCGGCCGACATTTTTTCGGCCTGATCGAGCAGCACCTCACCATCGGGGCGGCCCTGGCCGTCAACGAGATGGATTTCCGGTTTCACGCCATGCAGGGCCAGATAATCCGACAGCATGGCGCAGGGGCCGGTGTCGAGTTCGCTATTGCCGATGCAGAAAATCGTGACCTGGGTTGCATGTGAAAGGAAGGGTACGGCCGCCGTCACCGCCATGGAGGCTTCCTGGCTCTGATCCCAGCCGATGGCGATACGTGTGCCAATCGTTGGCTTGCGCGTTTTGGGAACAATGAGCACCGGACGATCCGCACTCATCAGGGCGGCTTCAAGGCTCGAACCGCCAGCGCTTGTATCTTCGGCTTCGGCAAAGACGACAAGATCGGACAGGCGGCTATGGGCCGTGACGACATCGTCGCGACGACCGACAACATCAACGAAGCGGGCCGAGGGCATGACGGGATTATCGCTTTTCTCGACGATGGGCACGCCTGCCGCGCTCGCCGCTGCGGCGAGTGCCTTGCTTGCCTTGCTGCTGGCAATCTCGGCGCCTTCACGGGCGGCGTCCAGAAGGTTCTCGATGACCTGACCGGACACGCCCTCGCCCAGATAGGGTAAGGCCTCTGTCGGGTCGGCACGGGCGAAAAGCGCCACCATCTGCGCCTTGAAAATTTTGGCGACATCCAACGCCATGGCCAGGACTTCACCATCATGGGGTCCGCCCGTGATCGGAACCAGAATTTTACGGATAGACATTCAAGAGTCTCCCTTGTTCGACATGACCACCGGATCCCCGATGCGCTCGTCGCCTAGCAATAGAACAGGACAACACGCTGCGGTCGAGAGGCGTGCTGCATCATCGTCGTCGCCCAGCCAGTCGGCATTGATTATCAATAGCCCGACACCTGCATTCCGGGCCTGATCTGCCAGTTCGGCTGGCGCTTTCCCTTTGGCGGAAAGCCGGATGAAAGCGGCGCCGATGCGTCCCGCAATCGTTTGTGCAAAAGCAGCGCAGCTTTCACCCGCCGAAGTGCCCTCGTCAATTGCGGCGACTGGTCGCGCGGTGAGTATGGCAGGCCGGGTGGGGTGCAAATTGACGCCGCGCGCGACAAGCAGCACATCAGCCCGACTGTCGCGCGTGGCGGCCCGGACCGCACGGCCAATATCGCGCAGACGAAGGCCTTGCGAGCGGATGACCAGTGTATCAGAGGTTTGGGCCGTTTGCGCCAATTGATGCAGCGGGTGGCCCCGGCGGATGTCGAAGCTCCACTCAATATGTGCCTCTGACGCCAAACGCGCCAACACACGCCTTGTGCTTTCGGCCTGAGCCCGCATGGCACGCAACATGCGTTCGGGGGTCATGTCCTGAACGACGCCCGAAAGGGAATATTCGCGGGCAAAGGGCAGCGCCGCGAGATTGAGGAGATTTTCATCCTCGACAAAAATGCCTTTGAGCTGTGCATCAATCGTAGAGGCAAGCCGTGCTGCCAGCATGAGCGTGTCACGCGCCATCAAGGACGTGTCGAGACCAACGACCATGCAGGGCTTGACCTGCCTGTCGTCCGTCGCGTCATCATGCAATGGCTTGGCTGTCATCATCACTTTTTCCGCCCGTGATCCGACTGCTGCGCAAAGCGGCGCTGATTTTCGGCAAAGGCGGCAAGACGTGCTTCGGCCCGCTCATAGATGCTGCCTTTGGGAAAATTGCCATCGCTCTGGCGAATGCCTGCCGGCACGCCCATCAACAGCTCCACACCTTCTTCCACATGCTCGATCGGATAGATTGCAAACATGCCGCGCTCCACGGCATCCACCACGTCCTGCCGCAGCATCAGATGTTTGACATTGGTGGCCGGGATGAGCACGCCCTGATCGCCGGTCAGGCCACGGCGCATGCATATATCAAAGAAACCCTCGATCTTTTCATTGACGCCGCCAATCGCCTGAATTTCGCCTAGCTGATTGACGGAGCCTGTGACCGCATAGCCCTGGGTGATCGGGGCTTCGGCCAAGGCCGAGATCAGCGCATAGAGTTCCGCCGATGAGGCACTGTCGCCGTCCACACCGCCATAGGATTGCTCAAAGACTATGCTCGCACTCATGGAGAGCGGAATGCCCGGCAAGAACTGACCCGACAGATAACCCGAGAGAATAAGCACACCCTTGGAGTGAATGGGGCCGCCAAGATCAACCTCACGCTCGATATCGAGAACGCGCGAGCCACCAAGGCCCATGCGCACGCGCGCCGTGATGCGGCTCGGGCGGCCGAAACTCACCGCGCCCATCGACAAGACAGACAAGCCATTGATCTGGCCGATACGCTCATCTTCCGTGTCGATCATCACAATGTCGCGTGTGATCATTTCAAGGCTGCGTTCGCGCAAACGATCGGCGCGTGACACCTGCGCCTCGATCGCCGCATCCACATGCTTCGCCGTCACCGCAGGTGCCCCGGCTTCACGGGCGATGAAATCGGCTTCCTGCATCAGATCGCGAATGGGGCGCATGACAATTGATATTTTTTCAGCGTCTTCCGCCATGCGGGAGGCGCGCTCGATGATGCGGGAAACACCGGCACGGTCAAACGGCAGCAGATCATCCTGGCGCGTGATGGCAGCGAGCGATCTGGCATAGAGAATGTCATTCTCCGGCTCCCGGTCGATCTCGTCCTCAAAATCTGCCGCGACCTTGAAGAGTTCGGCAAAATCAGGATCCGCATTGTCGAGCACATAGTAGAGATAACGGTCGCCGAGCAGCACGATCTTGACATCGAGCGGCACGGGATCGGGCTCCAGCGACACGGTATTGATGAGGCTCATATATTCGCCCGGCGATTCAATCACGATCTGGCGGCGGCGCATGGCGCGCTTGAGCGCATCCCACGCCAAGGGTTCGCGCAGGATCTTGAGCGCATCAATGATCAGATATCCGCCATTGGCGCGATGCAGCGAGCCCGCCTTGATGAGTGTGAAATCCGTGACGAGCGCGCCCATTTGCGGCATGTGCTCGACACGCCCCAGCAGATTGGCGAGTGTTGGATGATCTTCATAGACGACCGGGGCGCCCTCGCCGCTGAAATCATGGCCCGGGGTTTTGCCATTGCGGCTGTTTTCGACAATGACATTGATCTCGTAGCGGCGTAGCGGATTGAAGGTGGTGCCGGTTTGTGCCGCAAGCTGTTGGGCTTGCGCCTCGGCACCCGGTGCAAACAGAACGATATGCTCGATCATGTCTGCTGCAACGGCGGCAAGCCATTGGGAGACATTCGCCTGTGCCGTAAATTGCGTGACGAGCGATTGCATGGCGCGTGTGACGGCCCGCTCAGCGACTTCGCGATTGAGAGCCTGAAGTTTCTCGTGATGCTCCTTTTCCCAGGCCGGCATATGCTCGATCGTTTCAGCCAGTTCCTTTTGCAATGACTGAATGATCCCTTCAATGCGTTTGCGCTCGGCTTCCGGCAGCTTGTTATATTCTTCCGGCTTCATCACCTCGCCGTCATGGCTTGGCGCGAGGGCAAAACCCGATGGCGTGCGCATGAGCGTGATGTCTTGCGCCTCGGCCTTGGCACGCAGGCCCTCAAATGCCGCTTCCTGCCGCTCGCGAAACTCTTCATCAATGGTCTGGCGGCGATTTTGATATTCCTCGCTTTCGAGCAAGGCCGGAATGGTGAGTTTCAGATCGTCGATGACATGCGCCATGCCGTCCTTGAGCTGACAGGCCACACCCGCCACCATCGATAGTGCCACGGGCTTGTGCGGTACGCGGAAATTATTGACATAGGCCCAATCGGAAGGGGCTGGCTGATGCAGGGCCTGGGCTCGCAAAAACGCCTCGACTGCCGCGTGCTTGCCCGCGCCATGCTGGCCCAGCACGAATATGTTGAAGCCCTGACGCCTGATCGCCGTGCCAAAGCGCAGCGCCTCGAGCGCCCGCTCCTGCCCGATCAGCAATTGCTCGTCTGTCAGATCCGCTGTTGTGGCGAAATCAAATTGCGCGTGATCGCAGGCACGATAGAGAAGCTCGGCGGGAAGCGGGTCGATAGCCATCGTGATATTTCCTGGATCGGCCTGTTGCGGTTCTTGGCTTGTTGGCCCCAGTCTAGGCTGCATCGGGCCTTTGAGCAAAAGCCGTCGCATCGACAAGCGGCGAGCGCTTCTTTAACGTGCCGCCACCCATAAGGCAGACTGACAGCATGTCCCGGCCAAAATGACACAAGCAAAAGCCCCCAAATCACGCGGGTCCAAACCACGTGCCTGGCAGCGCATGCTGAGCGGGCGGCGCCTCGACCTGCTCGATCCCTCGCCGCTCGATATCGAGATCGAGGATATTGCGCAGGGATTGGCGCGTGTTGCGCGCTGGAACGGGCAGACCAAGGGCGATCATGCTTTCACGGTCGCGGAACATTGTGTGCTGGTGGATGACATTTGCTTGCGCTTGCGGCCGGGCTGGCCTGCCAAATGGCGGCTGGCGGCCCTGCTGCATGACGCGCCGGAATATGTCATCGGGGACATGATCAGTCCGTTCAAGGCGGCGCTTGGCATTGACTACAAGGCCTTTGAGCATCGTCTGGCGGCGGCTATCCATCTGCGATTCGGCCTGCCTGCCGAAGTGCCCCAGACCATTGAAGAGACGATCAAGCGGGCGGACCGGGCCTCTGCCTTTTTCGAGGCAACCCAGATTGCCGGTTTTTCCGATGAGGAGGCGGCGCATATCTTCACGCGGCCCCGCGGGCTCTCCCCCATTCCGATCAAGCCACTTTCGACGAAAGAGGCTCAAAAGCTCTTTCTCGCCCGTTTCAAATTGCTGACAGCGGCCATGGCGGAAGCGGGCTGAGTGATACTGGCTAAATTGTAAATGTGAGGCTCTTTTGCCGCATGGAATCTGTTAGTCTGGCGCTTTGAAGCCCTTGCCCCTTTCCGGCTCTTCCATGATTTATGTCAGCCCGCTCAGTCAGGTCACAGATGCTATCGAGCGCATCAAGCCGTCGCATCTTGTCAGCCTGCTCGATCCCGAGACAATGATCGACACGCCGCGAGGCATCGCGCCGGAGCGGCATTTGCGTCTGGGCGTCAATGACATCGCGATGCCGATTGACGACCTTGTGCCACCGAGCAGCGCCCATGTGCAGCAACTCGTTTCCTTCGTGAAATCCTGGGATCAGCAACAGCCCTTGCTTGTGCACTGCTGGGCCGGCATCAGCCGTTCGACAGCGGCCGCCTTTATCACACTCTGCGTGCTCAACGAATATCACCCGGAGGATGATCTGGCGCGGCTTGTTCGCGCTTGCGGGGCCCACGCCCAGCCCAATCGGCTGATGGTCGGGCTGGCGGATGATCTTCTCAACCGGCGCGGGCGCATGCGGGCGGCTGTTGAGGCTTTGGGGCCGGGCAAAGCGGCCTGGGAAGGCCAGCTCTTTGCCATTCCCTTGCGACCGGAGCGTCCATGACGAAGGACAAGCACAAAACGCCCATCACCGATGCGACCGCACCCTTGTCGGGCAAGGCGGTCGTTATCGGATTGAACGCGGCCATTGTCACCGTGTCGGATGATCAGCCGCGCATTCTCGTGGTGCCGCATGGCGAGGCCGAGGGCGCGCTTGGCTGGGACGCCCTGCCCTTTGGTCCGTTTGATCCGGCAAGCCACCGGACGCTCGAAATCGGCCTGAGAAGCTGGGTGCGCGAACAAACCAATCTCACACTTGGTTATGTCGAACAGCTTTATACCTTTGGCGATCGCGGACGCCACTCGCTGGAAATCGAGCCGCCGGGCGAGCATATCGTGTCGGTCGGCTATCTCGCTTTGACGCGCTCGCAGGAAACAGGCCTGTCGGGCGCGGCGTGGCGTGACTGGTACCAGCTTTTCCCCTGGGAAGACTGGCGCGAGGGCAAGCCCGGTATCATCGACCAGGTGATCGTTCCGCTGTTGCGTGACTGGGCGGGCAAACAGGCCGATGCCAGCCCGGAGGAATTGACGCGCGGCAAGCGGCGCGACCGGATGCGGCTCTGCTTTGGTGTGGATGGCGTCGCCTGGGACGATGAAAAAGTGCTGGAGCGTTTCGAGCTGCTTTATGAAGCCGGTCTCGTGGCAGAGGCCGCGCGCGATGGCCGCCGCAATGCGCTGACGGACGACCCGCATCTCGGGCGGCCGCTGCAATTTGACCATCGCCGCATCATGGCAACGGCGATGAGCCGCCTTCGCGCCAAGATCAAATATCGCCCCGTCGCCTTTGAAATGATGGCACCGAGCTTCACGCTCTATGAATTGCAGCGCACGGTGGAAGCGCTGTCGGGCCTGCATGTCCACAAACAGAACTTCCGCCGTCTCGTTGAGAAGGCGGGCCTCGTCGAGCGCACGGGCCGCATGAGCACGCTGACGGGCGGGCGGCCGGCTGAACAATTCCGCTTCCGCCGCGAGGTGCTCAATGAGCGTCCGGCGCCGGGCTTGCGGCTGGCACCCTCGAAAAGCCGCGCCAATAGTTAAAATAAAATGGCTGAATTTTATATGATTTTCAGGCCTATGCGGCAGGGATGACGCGGACGTCACGTTGATCGGTCGATTGTGGATTGACCTTGTCTAATGCTCAGATGTAGCATATCTGAATAACGATCCGACCCCGGCCTGGGTGTCGGCGTTTTTGATACCTACAATATGCTCAACATGAGTATAAAGGAGGCTTCGGGATGAGCGTCACAGGAAACATCAACCAGGCTGAGAAAGTGCTCGCCCCCAGGGTGCGCAAGGAGGCGCGTCAAGAGACGCGTCAGTTCAAGCCGCTCGACATGCCCGAACTCGAATACACGCCGGGCCTGGCCAGGGAGATGGCGCCGCTTTACGAGAAAGTGAAGCATGTCGTGCCGTCGATCGAGTGGCCCTTTTTCGCGCCGAAGATCAAGGCGATCAACGAACTGAAGAAACAGCGCAACGCTGTCATTCTCGCGCATAACTATCAGACGCCGGAAATCTTCCATTGCGTCGGCGACATTGTTGGCGACAGCTTGCAGCTTGCCAAGGAAGCGGCGCGTGTCGATGCCGATGTCATCGTCCAGTGCGGCGTGCATTTCATGGCCGAGACATCGAAGCTCCTGAATCCTGACAAGACCATTCTCATTCCCGATGTAAAAGCTGGCTGCTCGCTGGCCGAGTCGATCACGGGCGCCGACATTCGCCTGCTGCGCCAGCAATATCCCGGCGTGCCGGTCGTCACCTATGTCAACACATCGGCTGAAGTGAAAGCCGAAAGCGATATTTGCTGCACCTCGTCCAATGCGCTCAAGGTGATCGAATCCTTTGGCGTGGATCGCGTGATGTGCCTGCCCGACGAGTTTCTGGCACAGAACATCGCCAAGCAGACCAAGGTGAAAGTCATCACCTGGAAGGGTCATTGCGAAGTGCATGAGCGCTTCACGCCCGAAGAACTGCGCGCCTATCGCCGTGACGATCCCGATATCGTCATCATCGCGCATCCCGAATGCCCGCCAGATGTTGTCGCGGAGGCTGATTTTTCCGGCTCGACATCGGGCATGATCAACTGGGTCAAAACCAACCAGCCCAAGCGCGTCGTCATGGTGACGGAATGTTCCATGAGCGACAATGTGGCGGTGGAAAATCCGAATGTAGAGTTCGTGCGGCCCTGCAATCTGTGCCCGCATATGAAGCGCATCACGCTTCAGAACATTCTCGAGTCGCTTGTTTATATGCGTGAGGAAGTGACTGTTGATCCCGCCATTGCCGGACGCGCGCGTCTGGCAGTCGAACGGATGATCAATCTCGGTAATTGACGCGTTTCATCTCCTGTCCCCCGGCGCGGTTCGTCGGGGGCATCATGGCGGAGGGCCATCATGGCTCACGGCAATATAGTGGATGCGGGTGACGTATTAATCGTGGGGGCAGGTCTTGCCGGCCTCTTTACGGCGCTCAGGCTTGCCCCGCGACCGGTGACGGTTCTGGCTGGCGCCCCGATTGGCGATGGCGCTTCAAGCGCCTGGGCGCAGGGTGGCATTGCGGCAGCCATTGAGCCCGGCGATACGCCACAATCCCATGCCGCTGACACGCTCGCGGCAGGCGCCGGCATTGTCGATCCGCATATTGCCGAGTTGATGGCGCGCGAAGCGGCTGACCGCATTGAAGATTTGCTGCGTCTCGGCGTGCCTTTTGACCGCGACATTGAAGGCAAGCTTTCTGTCGGGCGCGAAGCTGCCCACAGCCATCGCCGCATTGTGCGCGTCAAGGGCGATGGCGCGGGCCACGCCATCATGCAGGCGCTTGTTGCTGCCGTGCGAGCGACGCCCTCGATCACGGTCATGGAAGGCCTCTCGGCCTATGATCTGGCGATTGAACAGGGTCGCGTGGTTGGCGTCTTTGCACGACCGGCACAGGCGAGCGTGGCCCCCCATCCGCTGCTTGTGAAAGCCCGCGCGGTCGTGCTCGCAAGCGGTGGCATTGGTCAGCTCTATGCCGTCACCACCAATCCGATGGAAGCGCGTGGCGAAGGCGTTGCCATGGCCGCACGTGCCGGTGCGCTGATTGCCGATCCAGAGTTCGTGCAATTCCATCCCACAGCGATTGCCGGAACGCGCGACCCTGCCCCGCTTGTCACCGAGGCGCTGCGCGGCGAAGGTGCGACACTCATCAATGAGCGTGGCGAACGCTTCATGCCGGCGATCCATGCGGACGCCGAACTTGCGCCGCGCGACATTGTGGCGCGCACCATTTTCCGCGAGATCGCGCGGGGGGGGCAGGTGTTCCTCGATACGCGCAAGGCCGTGGGTGCGGCCTTCCCGGATCGTTTCCCGACTGTCTATGCCAATTGCATATCCATGGGCATTGATCCCGTGACGCAACCCATTCCTGTCGCCCCTGCCGCGCATTATCACATGGGCGGTATTGCAACAGATGAGCGCGGGCGCGCGAGTCTTTCCGGCCTTTGGGCCTGTGGCGAGGTTGCTTCCACCGGGGCGCATGGCGCCAATCGTCTGGCGAGCAATTCATTGCTTGAAGCCATTGTCTTTGGTGCCCGCATTGCCGAGGATATTCAGGGCAGTGTGCCGGTTGAAAGCGGCAAGCTTGATATTGCGCCAAGCCTGGCCGTTGAAAACGAGCCGTTGGCCTCGCCGATGGTCATGCAACTGCGGCGCTTGATGACGCGGCATGTCGGTGTCATTCGTGACCGGCAAGGATTGGCGTCGGCTCTTGCCGATATTACGCGACTGGAGCGGGCTGCGGGTCCTGTCAGCCTGTTCCGCAATATCACGACCACGGCAAAGCTCGTGACGGCGGCGGCCTATGCCCGTGAAGAAAGCCGCGGCGGGCATTTCCGCGCCGACTATCCCGAAGCGCGTGAGATCTGGAAGCACCGGACCTTCATCACGCTGGCTCAGGCAGACGCGATTGCGCAAGAAGCGGCAAGCGCCCCCCACTATGCGGCAAAGGCGGTCTGATGTCGCTTGTGCTTGAGCCTCTGCCCGATCTGATGATCGAGCCTGCCATTCGCGCAGCGCTGGCTGAGGATTTGGGCCGTGCGGGCGACATCACCACACAGGCAACCATTCCGGCCTCTGCCAAAGCGCGCGTCTTCATCAATGCGCGCGAAGATGGCCGCCTGGCCGGGCTGGATTGTGCGCGCCTTGCGTTTCATCTGATGGATCCTGCGGTTCGCTTCACGGTTCACAAGGCTGATGGCAGCGATGTCATGCCCGGTGACAAGGTGGCGACAATTGAAGGTCCGGCGCGCGCCATCTTGACGGGTGAGCGCGTTGCCTTGAACTTTCTCGGTCACATGTCGGGCATCGCCACCGCCACGCGCGAGATTGCGCGCGCCATTGCTGGCCACAAGGCGCGCGTCTGCGATACACGCAAGACGACGCCGGGCCTTCGCGCCTTTGAAAAATATGCGGTGCGTGCCGGTGGCGGCATGAACCATCGCTTCGGGCTGGATGATGCCGTGCTCATCAAGGACAACCATATTGCCGTTGCCGGCAGTGTGCGCCTGGCGATCGAACGCGCCAAGGCCATGGCGGGCCATATGGTCAAGATCGAGGTCGAAGTCGATACGCTCGATCAGCTGCGTGAGGTCATGGCTGTTGGTGCTGACGTGGTGCTTCTCGACAACATGACGCCTGCGATGTTGCGCGAGGCGATGGACCTTATTGATGGGCGCGCGATTGCCGAAGCCTCAGGTCGTGTGACCGCCCAAACGGCGCCGGCCATAGCCGCTGCGGGTGTTGATCTCATTTCCTGCGGCTGGATCACCCATTCCGCGCCCTGCCTTGATCTTGGTCTTGATTTCGACATGCTCTCGGCGGGCTGAGGCTTTCGTTTTCCCTGTTTTCCTTGCCATCCCCCGCCCTGAAGCTCAGGAACGCTCGCGCTTGCGATAGAAAATATGTTTGCCGACCTTGGCCACTTCCACCATGTGCTGGCTCCAGGCGGGGCGCACATAGTCTGCGTGATAGAAGAGCGAGGGGCCGACAATTTCGCGGCGTAGCTGGCCCGACATGATGTAGCGGGCCAGCCGCTGCGACTTGCGCCATGCCAGACGGTTATGCGGCACCTTGACCTTGCCATCGCAGGCAAAGGAGAACTGGCAATTATTGTGGCGTGTGGCGCCCTGATAGACGACACCGCAAATGCTGTCGGGATATTCGCCCGATTCAACGCGATTGAGGATCACCTCGGCGACAGCGAGCTGGCCCATGGTGGATTCGCCACGCGCCTCAAAATAGATGCCGGCCGCAAGGCAGCGGCGCTCGGCCTCCAGCGCCTTCTCCTGCAAGCGGATGAGCGGAGCGGACAGTTCAGACGCGCTGACGAACTGGACGCCGGACAAGGTCGATTTGGCGCTCACGGGTGTTGCCGGCTGGCTTTGGGGCACGGCAGGGCTGGCAACGGCCTGTTCGGCGAGCAGCAGTGGCGTGCGCGTTTCAACGGCGCCGATCAGCGCGGTCGACACAGCACCGAGGCACAGCGCCCCGAAGGCGATATGCGAAATACCGGAAATGATTGGGCCCAGGTCGAGCCACTCGATCAGCTTATTCATCGTTCTCCAAACCGACTGCTATTGTCGTTCCTTCGGGTCCGAGCAGGTCAGGCTTCTCTTTGACGACCTGTTTACCTTACTCCGTTGCCGGAGCATTTCTCGAACGAGGGGACGGCACCGCGGTGCCCGCCAGAGCCCGATGTCAACCGACACCTGGGCGTTAATAAATTCTCAATCGTGAGCCGGAACTAACACACAGATTCGGGCACGACAATGCTCTGTCGGCACACCTGCGACAAAAATCTTCTATGTCATTGTCACACAATCGTTTTTAGCCTGCGACATATTGGAAATTATGGACTTTTTATGGGATTTTATTGATGCTGCGGCGCGAAAAAGTGCATGGGGCACAGAGCCTTTTTGCGTTAACGAAGCGACTCATTTGTGCGCTTTCAAGCCGTCGCGGCGGGCATGATCAATGCGTGCATATTGTTAGTATTGCTGTGCTGACAGCATCTATTTGCGCGCCGCGTGTCATGATCGAGGGCGATTTCAGTCCAAAGTGACGCAACCTATTCCGGTCAGTGCCGCTGACCCACTTGCCGCAGGTTTTATTTGCTCCGTGTACTGCGTTTTTTTCCTGAAGGATCAACACCCTGTCTGGCGATTGATCCCTATACGGATGACATCGTGCAACAAGCGATCATCTCCTTCCGGCACGCCCATCGTGAAATGCTGGTTTGGCAAAACAAAATGCCGCCCTGCCCGGTCGGGGCAAAGGCGGCACTTCAGAACATCCTTGCCAGCAGGGTCGCTTACTTGCCCTTGGCGGCAAAGGCGATGGCGGCCTGGGCGGCTGCCAGACGGGCAATCGGCACGCGATAGGGCGAGCAGGACACATAGGTCAGGCCGACTTCCTCACAAAAGGCGATGGAGGCCGGGTCGCCGCCATGTTCGCCACAAATGCCGAGCTTGATGTCGGGCCTTGTCGACCGGCCCCGCTCGGCCGCCATGCGAACGAGTTCGCCCACGCCTTCCCGGTCCAGCGAGACAAACGGGTCTTGCGTGATGATCTTCTTGCCGAGATAGGTGCCAAGGAAGTTCGCCGCATCATCGCGGCTGATGCCGAAGGTCGTCTGGGTGAGATCGTTTGTGCCGAAGGAGAAGAACTCGCCGGCTTCAGCGATTTCAGCGGCCATGAGGGCGGCGCGCGGCAGCTCGATCATCGTGCCGATGGAATAGTCGAGTGTCTCGCCCTTTTCTTTCTCGACAGCCTGCGCTACCGCAATGATGCGGGCCTTGAGCCAATCAAGTTCGCTCTTCATGGCAACCAGTGGCACCATGATTTCCGGGATGACAGGCGCGCCTGTCACCTTGGCGGCGAGAAGTGCCGCCTCGAAAATGGCGCGGGCCTGCATCTCGTAGATTTCCGGGTAGGAAATGCCGAGACGGCAGCCACGATGACCAAGCATGGGGTTGAACTCGGCCAGCTCATGCAGGCGATGGGTGAGTTTTTCGGCCGACATGCCGGTGTCGCGCGCCACGGTGACGATTTCCTCTTCTGTCTTGGGCAGGAACTCGTGCAGCGGCGGATCAAGCAGACGGATCGTGACGGGCAGGCCCGACATGATTTCAAAGAGCTGACGGAAATCGTCGCGCTGCATCGGCAGGATCTTGTCGAGCGGGGCTTTGCGGCCCTTTTCATCATCGGCCAGAATCATCTGGCGCACGGCGACAATGCGGGTTTCGTCAAAGAACATGTGTTCAGTGCGGCAGAGGCCAATGCCTTCTGCGCCAAACTTGCGCGCCGTCTGCGCATCCATCGGCGTTTCGGCATTGGTGCGAACCCGCATCCGGCGATGCTTGTCGGCCCAGACCATGAGCTTGGCAAAATCGCCCGAGAGTTCCGGCTGGAGCATCGGCACTTCGCCAAGGATCACCTGGCCCGTCGAGCCATCAACCGTGATGATGTCGCCCTTTTTGATGGTGACGCCTGTGGCGGTGAATTGTTCGGCCTTGTAGTCGATGCGCAATGTGCCGGCCCCCGACACGCAGGGGCGGCCCATGCCGCGCGCAACCACGGCTGCGTGGCTCGTCATGCCGCCACGCGCCGTCAGAATGGCGGCGGCGGAATGCATGCCCTTGATGTCTTCGGGGCTGGTTTCGACACGCACCAGAATGACATTGTGGCCTTCGGCTTTGAGGGCGGCGGCTTCGTCGGAGCTGAAGACGACCTCGCCGGATGCCGCGCCGGGCGAGGCGGCAAGACCCGTCGCGATGACCTGACGCCTGGCTTCCGGATCGAGCGTTGGATGGAGCAACTGGTCGAGCGAGGCGGGATCGACACGGGCAATCGCCGTCTTCTCGTCGATCAGGCCCTCCTCCACCATGTCAACGGCGATGCGGATGGCGGCTTTCGCCGTGCGCTTGCCGCTGCGGGTTTGCAGCATCCAGAGCTTGCCTTCCTGCACGGTGAACTCGACATCCTGCATGTCGCGGTAATGGCTTTCGAGCCGCGCGAAAACGCCGGAGAGTTCGCTGAAAGCAGCAGGCATTGCTTCTTCCATCGAAGGCATCTTGTCGCCCAGTTCGAGACGCGCCCTGGCGGTCAGCGATTGCGGTGTGCGGATGCCGGCCACCACATCCTCGCCCTGCGCATTGACGAGGAACTCGCCGTAAAGCGCGCGCTCGCCGGTTGAGGGATTGCGCGTGAAGGCAACGCCCGTGGCGCTGGTGTCGCCCATATTGCCAAACACCATGGCCTGCACATTGACGGCCGTGCCCCAGCTTTCGGGAATGTCGTGCAGGCGGCGATAGATTTCGGCGCGCGCATTGCGCCATGAACCGAAGACGGCGCCAATCGCGCCCCAAAGCTGCTCATGCACATTTTGCGGGAAGGGATTGCCGAGATGTTCATCGACGCATTTCTTGTAGCGCTCGATCACATCCTTCCAGTCATCGGCCGACATTTCCGTGTCGAGGACATATTCATGCTCCTCTTTGTAGTATTCCAGAATGTCCTCGAAATTGTGGTGATCGACTTCGAGCACGACATCGGAATACATCTGGATGAAGCGGCGATAGCTGTCATAGGCAAAGCGCTTGTCACCGGACTTGGCGGCGAGACCTTCGACCGTTTCATCGTTGAGGCCGAGATTGAGCACCGTGTCCATCATGCCGGGCATGGAGGCGCGCGCACCCGACCGCACCGAAACGAGCAACGGGTTCATGGCATCGCCAAAGCGCATGCCGACGCTTTTGCCAATGGCGGCAAGCGCGGCTTCGACCTGCGCGGTCAAGCCATCGGGATAGTTGCGGTCATTGGCGTAAAAGGCGGTGCAGACTTCGGTCGTGATCGTGAAGCCGGGCGGCACCGGCAGGCCGATATTCGACATCTCGGCGAGGTTTGCGCCTTTACCGCCGAGTAGATTGCGAAGGCTCGCATCGCCTTCCGCCTTGCCGTCACCGAAAGAATAGACCCACTTGTGCTCAGCCATGCTCGTGCCTCTATACGGGATCGATTACTTATTTTTACACGTCATGGCCCGCTTGTCCGGGCCATCCACGACTTATTATGACCGCCATGACCCGGTATGTCCGGATCATCCACGACTATGTTTTTTCCCGGTCGTTCTGAAGACGTGGATGCCCCGCCTGAAGCGGGGCATGACGACCGAGTGTGCGTCGAGCCTAGCCCTCGACTTTCGAAAAATCCGCGACCGTGTGCAGCGAATTGCGGATTTGCGCGAGCAGGCGCAAGCGATTGACGCGCACCTTCGCGTCTTCCGCATTGACTGTCACCTTGTCGAAAAACGCATCGACCGGCGCGCGCAGTCTGGCGAGTGCGGCCATGGCGGCGGCGAAGTCTTCTTCGGCCACCGCCTTTGCTGCGGCGACCGTCGCCGTGGTGACGGCTTGCGCCAGCGCCTTTTCCTCCGGCTCAACAAGCAGGCTTGCATCCGGCGCGCCGTCAAAAGTGGTCGCGTCTTTTTTCTCCTCGATGCGGAGAATGTTCACCGCGCGTTTATAGCCCGCCAGCAGGGTCGCGCCGTCATCCGTGCTGAGAAAATCGGAGAGTGCCTCGACGCGCTTGACGATGAGCACGAG